>Ga0214478_100623_pt1 | contig 20320 bp, 11 predicted proteins | sample M1_20Mar14CPVII9_2_FD_178001 | JGI IMG/M metagenome (GOLD analysis project Ga0214478, IMG submission 178001) | Marine eukaryotic communities from Monterey Bay, California, United States - M1_20Mar14CPVII9sort6BwellD7 | ecosystem: Environmental > Aquatic > Marine > Unclassified | place: USA...
GGTATGCGTATGATATGCACAATTTTTCACATTGCAATGATGTGTTCTCCCCTTTTACCCATATCTTTACGTTTACTTATCAAATTACCCATATATCTTTATAGGTCCGTACTCATTCTACACATCTATCACAGCATATTGGATCAGGAGGCATAGTAGGGAGTAGCACCATTTCTAACAGGGGAGTGGAGATAAATGAGCAAGAGGGAGAGAAAAAAATGACGTCGAGGATACCACATCTTTATTCGATACAATGCGATGCTTTGTAGTGATTAATTATTGATTGATATTTATATAATAGACGTCGATTGAGGAGTTATTACACTATTCAAGCTCTTCGTATACTACTCATGCACATGCGGGTCGTCACGAATTGGATGTTGCGATCGACATATGCTGACATCGGTTTCTGTAATAAAAATTAGGATATCCTACTTGAGAGTTGCAATCTTTCTCTAATATGAATCCTGGAGAACCCTCAATGATGAGAGGAGTATTACTTCTACTCATCTCATTAGTAATCCTCCTATCATCGGTATATATTTGGTTTGCTAGCAATACAATATACACACTGATTCCATTATCTGTGATACCACTCGTTATCTTTTGTATGATAAAATATGTGACTTTGAGATTATACTTGAGAAATTAGTTTCGGAGAATATGATAACTAATGAATACAACATACAAGAGTGATAGTGAAAGACCAGAGCTTACAAAGCTAACAGTGGCAGTGATCAAGTCAAAGCTTGCCACATTTGATATCTTGACAACTTGACCGAGAATCGATTGGTAGTAGACAATCCTTCATCTATGGCCAATATATATTCTCACATCACGTCAGAAACACATCAGATTGGATGTCAGGACAGTACAAGATATCAAGTAGCAAGTGAAGGGAGGGAGGTGGATACGAATCAGATGCATTATTTATCAACAATAGAAGGATACTAATCAAGTTCTTATGGATATGACTTAGCATCTCGTCCCCATCTAGTGTTTATCGTGGCATCGAAGAAATGTGAATAAGGATACCAAAACGGTTGAGAAGGAGAGACGAGCGAGGGGCTTTCAACAATCAAACTAAACATATATATTATATCTAGCTACTCTACTAAACACCTGCAAATATATTCTCTTCGTTTAAGCAGCCTTGGGTAGCTTGACAATCTTGGGATGGTACTCATCCAAATTCTTTTTGCTCTGTATCTTCATCTTATCAGCATGTACATTTGATGCTCTCCAGCTCTTCGTCTTCCCAGACATCCATGAAGTTTGTTGTTCATGCTTAACAGGCTTCCATCGATTCTGTTCTCTGCTACGACTTGCTCTTGGTGAATTGTCTTGAGGTATCTTCTTCTTCTTGTCTTGAGGAGTCGTCACCTTCTTCTCGTCTTGTGGTACCTTACTCTTGTTCTTGCCTTGAGGGGTCGTCGTCACCTTCTCCTCGTCGTCTTGCGGTACAACCTTATTGTTACTATCTTTCTTCTTTACAATACTTCCTCTCAACTTATCCTTACTATCTTGTTTCTTTACAAGACTTCCTCTCAACTTATCATTTCTCTTAAGACTCTTCCTATTATTACTCACTACCCTCTTCGTACAAGGGAGGACCTTGCCAGGAATACTCTCAAATCCAAAGCATTTAGCAATCAACTTTTCGAAATTGTCTTCCGTTTCCTCCTCCTTGCTATTATTGTATATATCCTTATAATCATGACTAGCATATGTACCAATATAGGCATGATATGCCTCCACACCCAACTTATGTAACTTATTATCATCATGTACCAACTTGACAATCTGTTTTTGTATCTTAGCAATCTTTGATATTTCATATTCATATATCTTAATATTGGCTGCCTTGTAATACTTTAGGAAGCCATATTCATTTGGTGTTAGGAATAGTAATGCACGGGATGGATTCTGTGTTGTTGTTGGATGGCTACTACTGCCGCCAGTGCTGTTACTACGTGTACGACGATGACTACTACAACTATTCGAAGCTGCTGTTGTTTCGGAACTGATACGTCCAACACGATAAATGTACTCGGTGGGGTTGGCTGGTGGTTCAAATTGTACTAACCAAGTAGTTGATGGTGGGATTGATATATCACTTGCTTGAAAGTCGGGTATGCATAGTATACTACCCTTACCTTCCTCACTATCACTTTCACCACCAGCACTGTCACTATTACTACTGCTCTTACTAAACTCAACCAAGGCATTCATAAACCGATCCCTACCCATACCATTATGTACACAATTCACATTAGTAAACTTTAATCGTTGTAACAATTTACAATAATACTGTGTAGATTTTGTCGTACTAAAGAAGATAATAATCTTGGCATTAACATTCCGTTTAAGAAATGTGTAGAGCATTAAGAACCGATGTTCTTCTTTGATTGTTATAAAGGTATGTTGGAATCCGTTGTATTGCTTGGATGTGTCGATTGGTTGTTTGTTATCATTCGTGTGGTTAACAGTACTAGTGGCCGATGATGATGGTGACTGATGTGATTGTTGTACAATACCTTTACTTGATGGAGTTTCAGTATCAGGAACTGGTGTTGAATCTGGTACAATAACTGCCTTAGTTTCATCGTATTCAGATAATCGTTCTTGTTCAGCAAAGGATGCTTCTTCAGGGTCAAGCACTTCACGTACTACTAGTTGATTTGATACTTCTTCTCCCTTCTCTTGCTTGTCATTGATATCCTCCTTGGGTGATGACGATACTCCCTTATCCTTATTATTGATGGAACAACGTCGATCTAACGAACGGTAATGTTCCTCGCTAACATCATCATCTGCAAAGTCTTCTTCTTCTTCTTCTTCTTCTTCCGATGCACTTAAGTCATCTTCTTTATCAGCAGTTCCTGGTGATGTTGGATACTCTGCCCAATCGACTAAAGAATGTTGCTTCATTAATTCCGTATGTCCCGACTGTACCGACGCAGCTTTGTTCCTTGATGCTGCTTTATTCTTTATCCAAATCGGCACTACTGGCCTCCCTTCCTCCTCACCATTGTTATCATCAACATCATCATATATCGAGAATAAACCACAGCTACCACTTCTTCTACTATAATCCAATCCTCCACCACCGCCATTGTACGTAGATGATCGACGACTAACATCCAATGTCGAATATCCACCAACTACTGATTCGACTGGATCATAATTGGTGTATGTATCGTAATTAGATGTTACTCCTGTACTTTGCCTTCTGAATAAGTTGTTATTGGTATCGAATGACGGTGACTCCTCCTCTTCACCTGTGTTAGTATCGAATGTTGAGTTTAGTACTGTATTATTCGAATCTTCGAAATATTGCTCAGCACTACTCTGCCTTGCTGTTTCTGCTTTAGTCTCCTGTGCTAACACTGGCACCTCATTTGACGGCGATGATGAGCCACTAAACAAAGTACCACGACGGGGTGTATCATCTCTAGTAAAGCTTCCTCGTAAATCTCTGTTCATATCATTATCACGTGCAAAGATTGGTGGTGTTTTAGATGAGGTTTCACTTAATCTCAAAGGGTCGTTACGCGGCGTTGGTTTTGTTATTGAATCTTCTTCGGATAATTTCTGTTCAGCGAATCTTTGTCTTATTCCTATGCCATTGTGGTTGTTTTTGTTGTTGTTAGTATCTTGATTGTTGTTGGTAGACTTTGTGTTAGTATCAAGTAGTGAAGATTCCGAAGCACTACTAACTAAATCACTATTGTCTAAGTTAACACATTGAGATGAATCAATCAAGTTGTTCCTCTCTTCTGTACCATCTTCGGTGGCAGTATTAAATGTCAATGTGCTATTGGAAGAATCAGAAACTGGCATAACATTCGGCATATTATTATTATTGGTATTGTTATTAGTTGATGTCCATATAGTTTGGAGTGAACATTCGTTAATGTTAATAGAGCCTGTATTGTAAGAGATTGATGTTGTTGGTAGATATTCTTCTTCTTCTGTTGTAAAGTTTGTCATCGTATACTGTTGTGAGATATCTTTAATTTTAATGCAATGCAGTTATCATTCGAGAGTGGCTATCGATTGTGTATTGCAATGAAATAAATATATGATAATAAGGGCACTTGATTGACGCCCATTGCTTATATAATTGTTGATAGAAGGGGTGGGGGTATTATAATCAATCGTATGTGAGACAAAGTAGTGTCTCTTTGTGACTCTGGGCTGCTGTAATTCTTTCCGAGTTTGAGCGGCCTTCTTTCGTTTGCTCGCCACAACCATTTGATCACCTATCCAGCTTCCTAGTCGACTCGATGTTTGTAAAAGTTACACAGCAGATAGATATTACCCAATATTTGATTATTCAAATGTTGAGGTTTAGCTACGCTTCCTCTTTGAAGATGGCTTATTCTTGTGAGCACTTGAACTTGCATCAAATAGATCTGGCACCTTTCGCAACAGATCGAACAAAAGAGGTAGTCCAGATACATTTGGGCCTCTCCAAAAGATAGGTAATGGCCTTCCAATCCAAGCAATGGCTGTAGGCATCACCTTAAGTTCCATGTCAAGAAACTCTTGTATCTTCGATGTGCCAGTATTTGCACTGTCATCATCATCACTATCCGTATCTGAGTCATAATAATCATAGGTTGTTGAAAAGTGGGTGTTTAGGATCTTCTGACGTGCAACTTCTGCTTTACCTTTGTTCATATTCATTGCCAAATACAAATTAAGGTCAAATGGCATATTCATATCTTCACAAATGCTAATCTCTTTAAGTGTGTGGTTGGAGTTGTAGGTATCCATGATACTTGTCTTATTACAGAGGAGAGTTGAGACAGCTTTCCATCCTCTCTCAGTGATCATTTCATTTTCAATAACGTTTTCAATAATGTAGTCAAAATCAAGCCGTCTTAATGTTTTGTTGTTTGTCAATGCACTTGTTAATGCAACCACTGTATCATCATTGATGTTGGCGTAAATTAGATCAAGTTCTCTCAATGCAAAGTTGGGACTCTGCAGGTAGTCAGTTAGGGCTTGCCAACCGGCAGTTGTTACTCGATTGCTACCCAAGTGTAGATGCTTTAGAGAACTCATCCTCGAAGCAATCCTTATCAAAAGCTGCAAACCATCATCATCAATGTTATTGCCACTAACGTCCAGCTTAACTAAGTCCAAGTTGGAATCTTGTATTGTATTGAAAAACGATACCCAACCATGTGTTGACATCCTTGCTATATTTCTACTCATCATATTAAGTGTTTTCAGTGTGGTCATACTGCTGAGTAAACTTCTAAGAGAAGCCAAACTTACATCCCCAAGTTCAGTTTCGGATACATCAAGTTTCTTCAATTGGGCTCCTCTCCTTTGTAATGAATTGAAGAAGGACTGCCATCCTGATGGAGTTATTACACTGTTACAACTTAAGTCCAAAGACTTCAATGAGCTAATACCAGCTAATGAAGCTAGGGCGTCATCGTCAATATTGTTATTACAAATGAGAATCAGACTTTCTATTGAAGTTTGTGCTAATTGATTGAAGAACATCTGCCAGCCGGCACTACTGATTGATCTGTTGCATTCGAGATCAAGAACCTTTACCGATGAACCACTCAGAGCACTACCCAATAAGCTAGCTACTTCGTCATTTATTCCAGTATTTCTTAGATCTAAGTCAACCAATTTGCAGTTTGGATATTGTAATACAGTCAAAAGTTCTCTCCATCCAACAGATGTAATTTTTGTGTTGCGACTAAGGGATAGCCTCTTCAAAGTATTGTTACTCAATAATGAATCACATAAAGTACTAATTCTCTGATCGTCAAGTTGACAATTTGATAGACAGAGATCCTTCAGTTCAGACCGCGGATGTTCCAATACTTTTCTTAACGATATGCATCCCATACCCAAGCTGCCTCCTCTTAAATAAAATCTTATTAGACAGGGGTGTCCAATCATACCCTCAAGTATAAATCCACAAACCCTTTCATCGATTGGACTTTCTGAACAGATTTTTATGTCCTCAATAGAGCGATTGCGATGTACGCACGAGAAGAAGTCTTGCAGTTGTCCTGGATCCTCTCCCATGGATATAGTGAGTTTCTTCAGATGTGTATTATTAGCAATACAATCAACATCCTCGTTCCAATTCACACTATTGAAGAAACGTTTATCATCACGTCCATGTAGATAAATGTTCAAAGTAGAAATTGCTCGATCGTTCTGCTTCAGCCCTTGTAATGTCTTTGTAGTTAAACGCATATCATAATCATCATCTTCGTCATCACTGCAGTCCTCATAGTTTTCTTCTTCTTCATTAATAGTGTCATTATTATTAATCATCTCATTAGTATCGTCTTGGTGGTTTGTGTCCGCCATCTTTAATGGTTGCACAACCTATACAATTTTCAATCTTGCTGTTTTCGAGTGTTTATTGCAATTGATATTGCGATAGGGGTAATTCTTATGTATATTGAATATATGAGGTAGATGACGGAAGCAAACGGGCGGTAATATCAGTCAATACTATCGTATCATATATATCGTAATCATTAATCAACACATCTCACAGAAAAATAGGATGGGCAAGCACTCTCATAATTTTTCTCTTTTCTATTTCTATTGATTTGCTCTGTTGAGAGTGAATCCTGGGTCCTAACATCTAAATAATGTCGGTCAAATCATAATATATGAGTATAGAACACGTATATCACTCTCTTCGACCCAGAGTTGTGTACGTATATTCTTTGGTAGTGGTCCCGAAATTTTAGGTTGTATGTCGAAGTCGAATGGAAGAGGAAGAGTATTTTGTTGCTGCCGCCGGGGGGAGGAAGTAGACTGGTTACATCTACTATCCAGCTGAACAATATTATCCAGTATAATCAATCATCATGTTTAGCAGAAAGAGTAAAGTAGAAAGATACTACTACACATCAAATAAACGATTTGAACAAAGTTTAGATATCTATCGTCCAACTACCAACAAAACTGATGATAATAGAAAGAAGGATACAATTGTAGCACTCGTTGTGGGTAGTGCATGGTTGGGTCATCGTTCGTTTGTTTATTCACCTACCTCTTGGTGGAATTCATCAGGGCCAAAAAGTATTTCTAATTTGGGATATACATGTGTTTGTGTAAGTGTATTATACTTTATACTGTGTATTGTCGTGTCATTTCTCAACTTATCTTTATTATGTTATGTTGCCATTAACTACAGATTCGTCACCGAGGATCATTTATGAAAACATTTTCCCTACTTACATTACTATTCATCACAATAATGTGTCTACTTATAATGACATTGGCTAAAATAATACCGAATGATGATTCATGTATTAGTATATCAGAAAGCATCGTTGGGAATGGTATCACGAAATTTATAGTTAAATTTTACACATTAATCGGAGAGAACACCATTGGACAAGAGGGGACATTTGTATTGCTATTCATATTGGGTTTACTACTAATTCAATTAGGTGGTATGGATTGTGCCACGTTCGATGATATGCAAAATGATGTCCTGACAGCCCTGGCTTGGTTGAAGTCAAATGAAGATTTGATCGGATTGAAATGCTCGTCTTCTACCAAGAGCGGGGAACAACAAAGTAGTAACAAAAGTACATCATCAAACAAGCATCAGAGTCGTTTTATATTTGGGGGCTATTCCTCTGGAGGGCACGTGGCTTCAGTTGTTTGTCAGACTCCAACGCTTTGGAAAGAACATGACCTTTCTCCGCCGCATATTCATTGTGATTCACTGCTTTTCATATCTCCCGTGTTGTCTACCAAATCATATCATGATGTGCTATTAAAGAAGGTATCTTCATTGTCTTCCGCGTCGTCGGCATCGCTTCCGTCACTATCACCTTCTGATACGGGATCCTCTTCAGCATCAGAGCATAATTTATCAAGACAATCTTCATTAGCAACTGATGTATCATCTTTAACATCAACATTATCAACCTCCAAATCACCCACTTGGCTTACTGATCAAGTTGTAAAGGGTGTCTTTGGTTCGGCATCATCAACTGTACCATCTCCTATACACACATATGAAAAGAGTCCATCTATACAACATGTCTTTGTCGGATGCAGAAATGAAATGTTTGGTATTAACTGGCTCGACACATTCTTCTCTTCATCACATTATAGTGAGCTGTTGAATAGCATGGGTATAGAAAGTCGGTATACAGCCATAGACTCGGACCACTGGAATATATTAAACAGTAAAGTGTTGAGTGATTGTTTGAGAATAGAGTTGGATAGAGCATAGAGCATAGAAAGAAATGGATAAGATAAATAAAACTAGTACAGGAGGAATTCAATGTGTATACTCGAGAAGTTACTTTAACATCCGAGTCTAGAGACACATAAGCATCCATGATACTCTGTCAGATGTGATATCATCTGAAGGTTCAGCCGGTATGTCGTCTAATGCATCGTCCACATCTAAAATATATCATCGTCGCTTGACTCATTCCTTATGCCTCTTGCATCTATGTTCATCTCTTGAACTATGATTTGATTTCTATCCTTTTCATATAAATTGATTTACGAAAAATAAAATTGCTGGTATTCCTTCAGCCGCATTTCCTCCTCGTGCCAATGGCCAATGCAAAGTCCTCCCTTCCCCTCGACAGAAGGGTTGGTGCATCCTTCACCATGGAGACACATCGGTTTGGCCTGTTTCATACGTTTGGCGGAGTCTTCCTTGTGCTGAGTGACCATGGCGGTTAAGCCTCGACCATCCTGCTTTTGTCCACATTGAACTACGACTTCTTTCTTCCTCTTGTTGACCCTGGCCTTATCCCTTGCTTGTTGATATAAACCATGCAATGCAGCCTTCTTCTCATATTTTTGACTTCGATTAGTCTCATCCTCATCTGCCTCGGTATCCGGGGTAATCAGATTATTGATACCATCCCTTTCATCTCCGTCGGGAGATGAAAGGAAACAAAACAATAGTTTCAACTCATCATTATTCAAAATCATGGGATGTACTACATCTTTTGCAGGACTAGCTTCTGCAATGGGTTGGAAGGAATTGGATCGGCTGCGTAATGCCGCTCCTCCGGGTTGGCATGTCTTGGTGGTGATGCTCTTTGCTTCTTTTGTTTGATCCAAGACGTTTGTAGAAGTACTTTTCTTACACGAGACTCCATGTGGTTGGTACATAGTTGATGAAATATCAAACAATGTACTTGAATCAGCAGCAGCAGCAGCAGCAGTAAAGGCGGTAGTGAAAGAACCAAGCGGCTGATTCGTTTCAACTAAAAGTGCTCCCTTCTCTTGAACTTTATCAGGCATTGATGCTTGAACTTTCTTTGTAGGAGAACCACTAAGGAATGGTGATGCCATTCCTTGGAATGACTGCCTAGGTGGTGTCACAAAACGTGGATCTTGGACAAGAGCGGTGGACGAACCAAGCTTGGCATCCACTCCAACTCCGGATCGATCAGCATTACCCTGAGGAGCTGATACCGGATCGGACACGTCTGTCTGTGTGCATTGTTCACAGTATGTAACAGCAGAAGATGTCATCAGTTGGGAAGACTGTCCAGCAGTAGGTGGCACTGCACGATGCTGAACATGAGCACGGGAAGAGGGAGGATACACTTCTTCGGAATTGGGAAGCCCCGAAACATATCCATTACGTAAAAGATTGTGATGTCCTGATGAAAGTGAATCCAAACTCTTTTCATAAAAGTTGGGTTCATTGATTTTCCTGTTGAGATACATAAAGAGTTGAGAGATGACACGTGAGTTAGTTTTGACAAACAAATAATGTGTGGAAGGTGCACCTTCTTTTTCTTTCTTGAACTTGTATTCATAGAGTATAGTATAACTCACCTTGGTGTCATTTCCCCAATCAACTCTGGCTTGTCACGTAAAAATAAAGCATGATAATATGCACATTGATCAGGACCGGCACTCGGCATCAAACAACGCTGTAAAAGATTATATTAAAAAAAATGACATAAGATGTGAGCAAAAAAATAGGATACACTTATGATGCTCATATCATATGTACATGTGAATATCATATGAACACACACCACCACCACTACTACAGTAAACTCACCTTAAATCCCCACATATCGAGAGTTTTATAGAAATCATCCATAGTCATATTAAAACCAACAGGCATTACCACCATTAGCGTAAATCGTTGCTGATCTAAAACCGAAAATGATTTGCCATGTGGCTGCCAAGTAATAGCATCATTAAAACCGGGGGACGACAGTAAATTATGTAGCAATACTAGGAATGGATAACCATTGTTGCAATTGTTAGCGGCAGTACCAATAGCTGGTTGCTGGCTATGGGTAATGGCTGTTATTGCATTGCTGCAATTTTTCTTATCGGTGCATAAGAATGTCCTGTTGTTTTGTTTTTGTTGCGCGTCCATATTGTTAGACCTGATGACAGTAGATAGAGTTGTGCACTTGTTCTTTCCACTGCTAGTAGGATAGGCTGACTCCTAATATTGCAATACCTTTGGTTGGATAGTAAGGTTAGTAGCACCAAATGGCAAGAGAGAAAAGAAGATGGATCCAAAGATACCTCGCGAGGTATCTTGATTTCATCATTTTTCTCAACCCGCCATCATAACCTTTTATGCAGCTACTGTACTGCAATACTGCACAATTCAAAGCATCAATTGACCATCAGCGTCACGCACGCCCGGGTATAGATGTCTATAATTGTTATGTAAAAGATTAGTCTCGACAAATACGCGCATCATTATCAATTTCAACAATCTCAACTACCTTCATTTTTTACCAAGTATAATTTGCATGATATAAAAGATTAGTGGACGAATCCATACCCCAATACATTCAATAATGATCACTGACAAATTTGAACGAACTCGACATATTCGGTACTTTGCAAACTGTCTTCAAAGTCTACCTGAACAATATGCTGCTGCCGATACTAATAGGTTAACACTTGTGCATTTCTGTGTACAGTCATTAGACATACTAGGATGCTTACCAACTCATCCAAATTGCTGTGGTAAAGTTGATAAAGAAGTCAATTTAGATACTCAGGCAATTATAAATTGGATATATGGGTTACAAACGATACCTACACTTACCGAGAATGATGATGAGGAGTGTGCAACATACATCGGAGGAGGATTCAAAGGAGGCACATATCTTGGTGATATAGCATCTTGTACAAAAGATGATATAGATTGTCCACAACAATACTCAATGGCAGAAGAAGAAGGAGAAGAAGTAGTGCAACATCCATATGATCATTCACATCTTGCAATGACATATGTAGGTATATGCACGCTACTTGCCTTGGGTGATGATTTGTCACGTGTACACAAAACAGCTATACTACAAACTTTACAATCACTGCAAAAAGAAGACGGTAGCTTTATGGCCATATCTTCGTCGAACAAGAATGAGGATGAGGAGAAGGAAGATGATGATTGTGATTTACGCTTCCTTTATACTGCTATATCGATATGGTATCTTCTGAAACCCACTGACATTAATGACAACAACTCAATAATCAATATTGAAACAGCAACAAATTACATACTATCATGTATAACATACGATGGTTCGCTAGGTCTAACACCCGGGGGGAGAGAAGGACATGGTGGATCCACGTTTTGTGGCATAGCATCATTGCATCTCATGGATGTATTATATGAAGTTATAAACCGTGAGGAATTGAAGGGTTGGAAAGATGATTTAATACATTGGTGTGTTACTAAACAATATCCATTACATGGAACTATCTACAGCAATACTATTGAGCATGATGGATCGATGAATCAAGTCGCCGGCATGTGTGGCAGGCCCAACAAGTTAGAAGATACATGCTATAGTTATTGGGTCGGCGGTACATTGCATTTACTAAATGAATCTCATTTAATAGATGGATGGGCATTACGTGATTATGTATTATCATGTCAGAGTACCTATGGTGGATTCGGCAAGCTAGTAGGTGCAATGCCCGATGTATTACATTCGTTCTATTCCTTGGCTTGGTTATCATTGAGTATAGAACAAGGATGCTGTGATAAAGAAGACGAGTATGTGAATGATATAGGTAATGATGATAAGGGCAAAAAGAAGCAGACACCTAAAGCATATGATACAGAGAGTAGACAACATGTGGATGAGTCAATGCATCAGCTTTCTAGATTGGACTGTGCCTTAGGTGTATGCTCAAAGCGTATCCAGGCCTTACAAAAGAGGCGGGAGAGATGATGGCTTTTGGGTATTGAGTAAGCTGATAATAATAGCATAACACAAATACACAAGTAAAGTAGAGTAAGCATATCATGCCTGGATGATCCTTAAGACTCTAGATAGTGTATATTATTCACAAGAGGAGATCCAGGGAGACTGGATCTTACTACATAGAGTCTTTCCCACTCATTCTAAGATCGTTTGATCGCCATTTGACTCACCCACCTCAATTTGTGATCTGTGGTCTGTGGTCGGTTGCTTAAGTGGTGCTAGCTTTGCCGCCATTGATAGGCAATATAAGCGCGCCACGGAGATAGAGAATAGAGATTCATAGAAGAAGAAGGAGTAGAAGTGGGTATTGTCTAGCCCTGCACACCTTTAGGAGATACCACAAACAACCACCCCAATAAACTAAAAAGCAATGACAGCCACACAATTCCAACAACTCCTCCATAAACTATCATCAACATCATTAGACTTATCATCAAAAACAACACGTACCACTCTATTAAATTCAATTAGTAATTTAATCAAGAATGATGATAATGATGTAGACAAGTCCAAGGATGATGGAAGAGAGTGTCGTGTTGCATTGTATGTGTTTGTTGATAAGTTAGTACTAGAAGGTAGTAGTGGTAAAGGGAGTAGTTTGAGTATGCATGCCTGCAAGAGATTATGTATTGTCTTGCAAGTTGCAATTATTACCGAATTAGATTCCAATACCGCCAGCAACGGCGGTGAAGAGACTAGTTTACTCAACAAACTATGCAAATCACTATGTAAGTTACTATCATCATCTACCAATATAAATTTATTGAATGATGTTATAACTGCCTTACAACAGAGTATGCAAGGTAAGGATACATCTACTTTGTATGAACAGGTTGTAAGTGTTGCTTCTAGTGGTAGTAGTAAGGAGAATAGTGGAAATGAGAGTAGTAATGGTATAATTTATCCTGCATTGTCAATTGCATCCAACTTCTACCCTACAACCACCAGCAACAGTGACGAGCAGCAAGAAGAAGAAGAGAAACTAACCACCCTTTTCACAACCAAAACCTTCTCCCTCTCATCCATTATACCAACAACATCAATACCCTACATCCAAACAATATCAAATCAATCAACAATAACTAATATATTATTACCAATTATAACATTGAAAATACGTAGTCATCCTGATAAAGTGTTACCACTTGTACAAATTATTTTGAATAGTTTAGTTATGGGAAGTAAGGTTGGTATTACTATGGATGGTGAGGGTAGTAATCTTTTGAATTCATTGGTGAAACATATGAAAAGTAGCAAGGTTGAGATGCGTAATGGTGCATGGAGGTGTTTAATTTTGTTGGCTCAGTTGAATTGTCATGGTACTACTAATAGCGGCGGCGGTAGCGACGATGCCAATGTTGATAAGGAAGGCGGGGGTGAAGAAGAGAAGACATCGGTAACATCCACAATATGTAAACTACTCTCCACCGCGGGAACAGCTGGATTATCAACAAGTGAATTACGTACCGGTGCCTATGCCACACTACATGGTATTGGATTATACCTCTTACAATCCATAAACAACTTTGATGAAAGTAATATCAAATTAGTTAATGGATATGTCAATCAAGTATTGAATGCACTGAGTGGTAGTTTACCAAAAGATAAAAATTCCACTTCAGAAGTAGAGATAAATGGTACTATGAATTCATCAGCTAAAGAAATTGGTTTCTTTATTGATATGGATGCAACTTGCCAAAAAGGTTGGTGCAGCTGTCACTTCTTCGACAACAACTGCTGGAGGGTATGATAAGGCATTGGATTATTTAATTGAACCAATTAATAAGTATAATGTCAAGGATGGTGAATTTCGTTTTAGGATGGGTATGTTGATTGTGCCGGATTCATGTCCCGGGTACTTATCAGATATTGCGGGGATTGGTGGAAATGGAAACAACAACAGCTCGAATCAGGCAGTTGCGAGTGGAGGTGAATCATTTATTGAATCAGTAATAGTTGACCTTATCGAGAAGAAGAATATTCAAAAGGGATTAGAAACAATTGTTGATGCATCGATTAAGAAACATTCAAGTTCAGATGCTGTACCACAAGTTGATGGTTTATTGTCAATCTTTGCATTGACATTGTACAATAGTACATTACTGTCGTCATCATCGTCGTCAAGTAAGAAGTTTGTCATGTCACAGACAGTATCCAAGATAATTGCCGCAGGTGGTACAGTCAAGGGTCATGAAACATCATTCCTATACAGTCCAACATTACTTGAGGCTGCCAAGTCCGATGTGTTATTGAATTATACACTACATCGTATTATTGCATTGCAATGGTCAAAGTACGTGGGGATTGGGTGATCAAGGAGGAGGAGGTGGTCAATCACAACAACAACAATCGGCATCTGCTGCTGCTGGTCAATAACGAGAGACGAAGGTGGTGGAGAGGCTCGTCGTCGGGGAGTGGTGGTAAAGAGTTAGAAGAACGGTGGAGGCTAAGTTATTACATCATTGGGTGGAGATGTATTGGACGAGATAGTAAAACAGGTAAGTCGTATGCATTCTTTATTAATAGCCGTAGAATTAAAATAAGAACAATATTATATACCGTACAGTATTATATACTTAGGCTACGTTAAATAGACTTTACTTGTAGCCTCACTGCAGTATACAACCATTCTTACTCCAATCGGGATACTCCTCGTAATGGCTAATCACTGCTACTCGGATATACCAATGCCTTAAGAATCATCTACCCTTTGTATTGTAGGCGGCAGTATCATGCATTACCTTGCCGTCCTGTCAACCATCGTCGTCAAAACTAGCCGTCATTCCTTGTTGACTCGTATATCTTGTTTCATTCTCCATCCAATAATGACATTATTGATAATCCCGGGGATGTGTTTTACTAGCCACGGCCGTAGTTGATTTCTAGCACCACCCTCGCTAATCTCAACACCACCATCCAAATAACAGCCAATGCACACTACTGCGTTGACAATGCGGTGGTAATGACCCTCTTTTTATACAACTACCACATCCGTGTTGACAATGTCTATTGTTATCACCCTGGAGGTGCCATAGATCGTCTATATACTACCACTTGTTGTTGTTGCATACTATTATCCCACTCCATCACAGCTAAGTTAATACTAGATATACCACAGCCAATGATATACTACCGCCAACGTTAAACTCTGTACCACACTTAATACGTTCCTCTACCAATGACAGACTAGTATTACTATTGTAGTGTTATCCGTGGTGGCCGGTGGCTGTGTTAGTTGGTAGTAGTTGGTATTGGTAATCTGCCAAATGATTTATTATTGTCCATACACAACACCCTCCTAAACAACCAATATTAAATGACTACTACTACCACCATTATGTACCCCGTCTACAATCCATACTACTTCTGCCATGAATATTATACTACTAATACCTACCTCGCCACACTAACCTTCATACCACCCAATCATAGACTACTACTGTCGTGCGTGCATACTATATCATCTCATAACTATGTAACTGACTCAATACCAATGGCTGCTACTGCTACCTCCATTATCACTACCACCTATCTAACCCTTCACCGTCCACTGTATGCCATTAGTGTTGTTATTGGTAGTAAATGTGTGCTGGCTGACACTGCCGGTTGGTTACCACCACTCGTCCTTCCTCCAATCACTTCTGCCTCCACTACTCCCTATATTACTACCCAATTATTGCTTATACTCATTACTCCATCATTATTCAACTTCAGAACTTATATTTTATGTCAATCACTATTAGAATACTCGAATTAATACTATATAACAACTCCCAACAACTTAGCAGCACTAGTGCCGAAGTAACAGCTAATGGTATGTTGAGATGACAATAGTAGATCCTTCACCCTCCTTTCCCAAACACCAAAACAGGATCAAACAACGGACTGTACATGGTTATTCTATCAAATTCAATCAATTTCTTTCATATTATTAGTATTAATAATGATATTAATGATGATTATTGATACTATTAATATCCAATTCCAAATTTTTAGTGCGATAGCACTAATATAAATCGATAGAGAATTGAAAGACGATTCTTTGAGTGGTCTTGTTGTATATTTACGTTTAGGCTGATTTAACTGGTATCTAATTGATTATTGCCGTTGTTAATGCCACCATTGCAATCAGCATGAGAAGAGGATTCTTTTGATCTACTTGGTGTCCAATTTAGATGACATTAAATTTTAGAGTGTATTTTGTGTGGTGGAGATTATAACCCTCTCTTTTGCCTGTTACTTTGACACTTTATCGTTGAATATCTCGTGATTGAGAGGTGTTTAGAGGCTGTTAATGCACGTAGGAGATAGCCCTGGTCCTCCTCTACCCGGCAATGGTCGTATCTTTCAATTTAAACAACATTGTCGTTTTTGCAATAATTAGCATCTTGTGTTAATTTGTGTATTGTGTGCATTAAGCAGCCCCTGGATTAAACCGCTGCATTAATGACCGTATTACTACTAACGGGAGACTATTTAGAGGGTATTGATGTGCTTTGTTGATTGCCGGTGGCCGTCCTTCGCGTTGTAATTAAACCAGCCATCACTGCCATTGTGTTGGTTTGTGTTTGTGCTCATATTTTCACGTAGAAAACTCCTTAAAGATGCGGTATTCATTCTTTCTCTGCTCTCACTTTTTGCTCTCTCTCTCTCTCTCTCCTCTCTAGCTCTCACTCTTGTCACTGTTGTTGCTCTTATCTGTGTGTGCGTCATAACAGTAATCTTTGTCTGTCAATCTCCTTCTTTGGTAGTTTAGCCAATAGGTGAGCTTACTTAGAGAGGCTATACTGTGTGAGATCAGTGTCAGAGCTGACTTTCATCACCTTGATATTTTCTCACATGATTGTCAGTTAGTCCTCATGATCTCTATGCTTACCTCACACTGCCAACATTAGTTATATTTATGATCTGTATTAGGCTGTTTACTCACAAACTAACCATTCTCAACTCAAAATTGTATCCATCCCCATAGATCAGAGAGGCGTAGCCGAATGATTGGGATGGATACAATTTTGCCCTTGCAGGGGGCTCTAAAGAGAATAGATATGAAGTACACAAGTGATGAGGTGGAAGTACTCGTACTCTAAATAGTGCAAGTTTTTGTAACTTTCACTCTCATGTATCACAACATCTACTCACACATGTCACACAAGGATACCTACACTCTGCTTTCATCATCACACTCTCCTCCTCTCTTTAGCTTGCCATATGGCACTCTCCTCACTCTCATCTCTTGTTTAACATGCTGAATAACTCAAATACCAACTAAATAAAGTTAAAAATTGTAGCCATCCCCAAACAATCAAGGCATAGCCGCAGATTGGGGGATGGCTACAATTTTTTCCCTGCGGGAGGCCTTCAAGAGATCATCAGCCAAACATATAATGTACTAAATACCTAAGGGATCATCTATATGTGAGAGAGAAGTGAGCAGAGTGTCAACAAGATTGGCTAATGGCATTTGTGGCCAAAGTGTACATACAATCTGGCAGAAGAAGAGAGAAAGTATTCCACTTGTAATAAAGAAGGAAGAGGTATCTTTTCGGTATCTTTGCAAACCTCAAAAAAGCCAGAATTACTAAGACGATGGCCATTGCCCTTACTAACGCCTAAATAACACAAAGAATACAATAACACTACCCATTATTAACACAGAGCTTACGAAGAAACAGTAGTAGAATCATATGACATCCTCACACAAATAGGAGACCCGATATTAACCACATACCACATACACACAAACAACCAACCCAATAAACTAAAAAGCAATGACAACCACACAATTCCAACAACTTCTAACTAAACTATCATCAACATCATTAGACTCATCATCAAAGACAACACGTACCACAATATTAAATTCAATTATTAATTTAATCAAGAATGATGATGATGTAGACAAGTCCAAGGATGATGGAAGAGAGTGTCGTGTTGTATTGTATTCATTTGTTGATAATTTAGTAGAAGGTAGTGATTGTGGTAAAGGGAGTAGTAGTTTGTCATTGCACGCCTATAAGAGATTATGTACTGTGTTACAAGTTGGTATTATTATCGAATTGGATTCCAACACTACCACTGGTAACAACGGCGGTGAAGAGACTAGTTTACTCAACAAACTATGCAAATCACTATGTAAGTTACTATCATCATCGAACAATATAAATTTATTGAATGATGTTATAACTGCCTTACAGCAGAGTATGCAGGGTAAGGATATGTCTGTTCTGTATGAGCAGTTTGTAAGTGTTGCATCTAGTAGTAGTAAGGAGAATAGCGGTAGTAAAGATGGTATAATTTATCCAGCATTGTCAATTGCATCCAACTTCTACCCTACAACCACCAGCAACAGTGACGAGCAACAAGAAGAAGAAGAGAAACTAACCACCCTTTTCACCAACAAAACATTCTCCTCATCCTCCTTCTCAACGTCAATAAACACATCAATACCCTACATCCAATCAATATCATACCAATCAACAATAACTAATATATTATTACCAATTCTAACATTGAAAATACGTAGTCATCCTGATAAAGTGTTACCACTTGTACAGGTCATTTTGAATAGTTTAGTTATGGGAAATAAGGTTGGTATTAGTATGGACGGTGAGGGTAGTAATCTTTTGAATTCATTGGTGAAACATTTGAAGAGTAGCAAGGTTGAGATGCGTAATGGATCTTGGAAGTGTTTAATCCTGTTGGCACAGTTGAATTGTCATGGCACTACCTCTTCTGGTGACGCTGCTACTTCTAATGGTGGTGCTGGTGACAATGTTGACAAGGGTGGTGAAGAGAAACCATCGGTAACATCAACAATATGTAAACTACTCTCCACCGCGGGAACAGCGGGATTATCAACAAGTGAATTACGCACAGGTGCATATGCCACACTACATGGTATTGGGTTATACCTCTTACAATCCATTGATAACTTTGATGAAAGTAATATCAAATTAGTGGAAGGATATGTCAATCAAGTTTTGAGTGCCTTGAGTATTAGTTTACCAAAGGATAAGAATTCAACTGCTGATAATGGCATGGCTTCAGCTAAAGAAATTGGTATCAATTCTTTATTGATATGGATGCAACTTGCCAAAAAGGTTGGATCATCAACAACTTCTTGTGAAGGGTATGTTAAGGCATTGGATTATTTCATTGAACCAATTAATAAGTATAATGTGAAAGATGGTGAATTTCGTTTTAGGATGGGTATGTTGATTGTGCCGGATTCATGTCCCGGGTACTTATCAGATATTGCAGGGATTGGTGGAAATGGAAACAACAACAGCTCGAATCAGGCTGTTGTAAGTGGAGGTGAATCATTTCTTGAATCAGTAATAGTTGACCTCATCGAGAAGAAGAATATTCAAAAGGGATTAGAAACAATTGTCGATGCATCGATCAAGAAACATTCAAGTTCAGATGCTGTACCTCAAGTTGATGGTTTATTGTCAATCTTTGCTTTGACATTGTACAATAGTACACAACTGTCATCATCATCGTCGAGTAAGAAGTTTGTAATGTCCGATGTGTTATTAAACTATACACTACATCGTATTATTGCATTGCAATGGTCAAAGTACGTGGGGATTGGGTGATCAAGGAGGAGGAGGTGGTCAATCACAACAACAACAACAATCGGCATCTGCTGCTGCTGGTCAATAACGAGAGACGAAGGTGGTGGAGGCTCGTTATCGGGGAGTGGTGGTAAAGAGTTAGAAGAACGGTGGAGGCTAAGTTATTACATCATTGGGTGGAGATGTATTGGACGAGAGTAAAACAGGTAAGTCGTATGCATTCTTTATTAATAGCCGTAGAATTAAAATAAGAACAATATTATATACCGTACAGCCTAATAGACTTTAATTGTAGCCTCACTGCAGTATACAACCATTCTATACTCCAATCGGGATACTCCTCGTAATGGCTAATCACTGCTACTCGGATGATACCAATGCCTTAAGAATCATCTACCCTTTGTATTGTAGGCGGCAGTATCATGCATTACCTTGCCGTCCTGTCAACCATCGTCGTCAAAACTAGCCGTCATTCCTTGTTGACTCGTATATCTTGTT
>Ga0214478_100625_pt1 | contig 20301 bp, 25 predicted proteins | sample M1_20Mar14CPVII9_2_FD_178001 | JGI IMG/M metagenome (GOLD analysis project Ga0214478, IMG submission 178001) | Marine eukaryotic communities from Monterey Bay, California, United States - M1_20Mar14CPVII9sort6BwellD7 | ecosystem: Environmental > Aquatic > Marine > Unclassified | place: USA...
CCCCCCCCTCTCCATATGTATATGCAAATCATTCATAGATGCAAGTGAATACTGCCAAGAACTTGTTTATCAAATATCCAAGTTAATCGAATCAGAGTTGGGGATGTTACCAGTGCCAGGTAAGTATAGAAGTTCATAGTTGAAAGCACTTATCTATCCATCTAACTTTTGATCCTCCTCATTCAGGTAAGCGACGACATTTTGAGGCAAAGCAAATGATTATAAGAGAAATGAATAGCACTGCTGGGGATCACGCTGGTAGAAAAATGTACTACGTCAAAGTAAAGACTTCTCCTGGAGAATGCAAAGAATGGCCATGGCTATTTATAAAACTATATGAACCCCCGCTAGTCACATCTGTTTCACGTGTTGAGTTCAAGGGGTTAAAGAAAATGAAGGAGGAATACAAGTTAGTGACGTTTTGAAGAATATGCATAGTTTGGGGGGTATAACATTGAACAGAGGTTGCTTTATTGGGATAGTAGGTTAAGATCCATTTTAAAGAGAGCTCTTCAAGTGAGTTGTAGTTGTGATTCAATAGAGCTGCACTTGATTCCAACATGTTATGTGTTTAAGTCCTTCAAATTACATCCACCACACGCTGTCCGGAACGAAGCCTTCCAAATAAGCTTTGCCAACTAGAAACAAATCAAACAGTAGGCATACAACTAATCCAATAAATGCTGAAACTTTAACAGCCAAGAACTTATTCAAATCACCAATAAATGACGTTGGTACAATATCCCCTGTAGACATCTCACTCCTGTATGCCGATAATGTATCTTCATAGACTACAGGTGATACCACTCCTCCTTTGCCAGAAGATATAGCATCGAATACAACATATGAAGCCAGTGGATTGCAATTCTTCTCTCCCATTTCCTTGATGAAATCTCTTACTTCAATATATCCCTTACTAGCCATATAGTTTAGGCTCTCGCTTCTACTAGATATAAACTCAGCTGTAGGTGACTTTTGAATAACATCTGCAATATCTTTTGATGATATATCGTTGTTGTAATAAAGCCCTATTAGAGGTCCTGCCTTTAATGCTTCACCACCGAGTGTATTTCCTGTTCCAGCGGCCGACCGAGCTACTCCAGCTTCACGAAATATTGTTGGTAGTTGTGCAGCTCCAATCTGTGGATATGAGTATGAAAAGAAAAGATATGTGTATAAGAAGATTATAGGGATAACAGAGATATATATTATCATCAACTTACACCACCGGCACCACTACCGGCAAAGAAGTAGAACCAAAACTTAGTTCTTGCTGCTTCTATTGCGGGGGACAAGGTTTCATCTGATTGTAAAAAATCTGGTACGGGGAATGCCGATAAAGAAGTTGAAGAGATGCTGACTTTTGAAGATGATGCTTTCGTCGACGGTGCAAATGCATTCGAGGAAGAAGAAAGCAACACCAGTAATGCAGCTAATATGAGGGTATAAGAAGAATACATATTGGATATGATAACCAATGAGTATAGTAGAGCGAAGACTCAAACAGGCGAGTGGTAATAATATCTTCAATGTGGGAATCGGGGGCAACGGCAAGTTAAGTATCTTTATCTTTTCTCATTCTCTTCTCCAGCCCATACCATACCTCTTTCAACTCGCTATCTACCTACTACCGTGGCAAAGGCTATGACACTCTCATCGTCTTCTACCTAATCATATTATTCTTCAATTGGTGCCGACTGAATATTTATTAGAGAGTGTAAATACAGGATACCAATCATTGCAATAATTTGATTTTCATCACAACATCCACCCATCACGTCCCCATCAAATAGGTATTGAATCCTCCAATATGATAATAAGAATACACACCGTATTATATACCTTCATTATTAGTATATCTCTTCTTTTTCAGGGGTTTACAAGAGGCTTTCCTTTTTCAAAATTTAATAGAAGGATACACCATCATTGCAGATATACACAACGATCCCAGAATGTACAAATGCAAAGTTTAAATAGTAGAAATACCTATCCATTGCAAATGTCAAGTCAATTCAGTATGGAAGAGGTTCCATTGAATCAGATATTTCAAAAGGCTGTAGTTTTACAAAGAAGCGGCGATAGAGATGGAGCTCTTGATCAGTATAAGCAATTTCTTCAAGTTGCCGAATCTCACGATGTAGATCCTTCATTATACGTAAGTCTTCTTTGATTCTGCTTATACTTCTGTGTGTATGTTTACATACTCATATCATTCAATGTCTGAACATATAACACTGGTATGATATCAAATCGACGCATTATTCTAAACAACAAACAACAATCTTAGGCAGAGGTTCATGCCAACATTGGAGGAATCTATGCAATGAAGAGAGAGAGAATAAAGGCAAAAGATGCATTAAAAGAAGCAACAAAGTATCGCCCTAGTCTTGGTTCTGCGTGGGTGAATATAGCACTACTAATAATGGCAGAGGGAAAAGAAATGGGTAATACTCCTAGTGATCAAACAAAGGTGAAAGATATACTAAAGGAGGCTAGACAATGCTGTGAACGAGCTTTAGGGATGGATAATGATGACGAAAAGTCTAGAGCACTGGCAAATAAACTTTTGGGTGACATAGATTCAATGATGAGACAAATAAATTCAAGCTTGTGATGCATGGACATTAACGTAACAATTTAACTTAGCTCAAACATTGAACACTAAGAATGTGCTATCAGAATGACTACTAGCCAAACCGTAGACATCAATACTATGCATTACGCAACAGCTGACAAACGACCACTCTTCTCTACTCTTGTCTTGTCTACCTAAATGAGTATGGAGTTTTCACCATGTAAACATGAAATGAAAATAAAAATGGCATAATGGCATAATGGCATTGTTCATATCTTATGCTAACATGAACTGTATCGATAGGGGTGCTGCATCTATCGTTCGGTCTTTCTGGTTCTTAGGTTTACTTAATAATGCGCCATGGGTGTTAATGCTTGCCTGTGCCACTAATATAGCTGCCGGCGGTGTAGCTTTGGTAGTAAGTTCGGTATCAAAAATTCTCAGCTTTGGACATATTGTTCTGTTCTAATCTCTCTTTGTACATATCATACATATACTATCTATGCAGTTTCTATCGAATCAGATACCTGGTTTGATTGTTAAACTTACAGCTCCTTACTGGTTTCATTTGGTATCATACAAAAGACGTATACTAATGGCAAGCATTGCAATGGGGTTGGCTTGTTTTCTTGTAGGTTGTGGTGGTTTATTTCATGATGAAATGGCTGATGAAGAAAAGAATAAATCGAATCAGATGGGAGGATTAGCATTAGAGTTGTTAGGCGTTTCATTTGTAAGCTTCTCGTGTAACTTGGGAGAGGTGAGCATATTGTGTGATATGTGTATATCATCCATATAATGTTTCAACTTCTCGAGCGTTTCGCACTGTTTCGCATGATGATATCATTATATGAACATCTTTTCTTATATTTGCTAATATACATTCATGCAGGCATCATTGTTAGCCCTAGCAGGAAGATTTGATAGTATTATACTTCCATCGATATCATCTCCTACTGATAGTTCATATTTGGTTGTATCTGAAGAGCAAACAAATAATGCTGACCATATGTTACAACAAACTTATGATACAGAGAATATCTTTACAGAAGAATATCAGCTGGATATCAATAATGATTCAACACAATCGGATGACAACTCAGTTAGCTTGATGAAGAAAGAAGGAAATGAAACAAAATCAGCATGTATTACTGCCTTCTCTAGTGGCACTGGCCTCGCCGGAATAGTTGGGTTTGGTTATAAAGCCTTGTTTTCTGATGTATTTGGCTTAGGACTTAGTGTTACCCTTTACAGCGCAATATTGTTTGCAGTTGCCTATGCTTTCATCTATCTCAAAGGTTTACACCACATGGAAACAATACAAACTAAACAAGTAGAACCAGTATCATCGGAATCATCGCTATTAGTCAACAATATTCAAACGTCATCTAATGATAACCCAACTTCAGCTCTTGAAATGGTTGCTACTAAAGCAGTTCACCAAACAAATTCATCACAACTATTAGATATAACTCAACGATCAGATTCTACTACATCATCTCATAATCTCTCTTCATTTGAACGACTCATGTTGGTATTATCACTATGGCCTTACACAATACCTCTTTTTACTGTGTATGCAGCTGAGTATATGTTGCAAGCAGGCGTTTGGTCAGCAATAGGATTTCCAGTTACGAGCATTACAGCAAGAGCTCAGTTCTATCATTACAGTAATTGGACATATCAAGCAGGAGTCTTTATATCGCGGTCAAGTGGCAACATGTGGTCGGCAAGCTTGCCAGTACTTTGGCTTATGCCGTTTCTTCAAGTGATTAATCTCTACTTCTTCTGGTATGACTCTATATATCAGTTCTGGTATAATTATTATCTACTATTACCGTGCTTCTTCGCCGGCTTATTAGGCGGAGGAGTCTATGTTCAGGGGTACAGTCGAGTCAATAAAGATTTGCCTATGGAGCAGAGAGAGTTTGCAATTGCCAGTGTAGGATTAGCTGATTCCTTAGGCATCTTTATTGCTGATATACTATCCTTGTATATACAAAGCTGTATCTACCAACAAAACAATCTCCAAGGAGCAGTTGTCGATTGTCCTTTGTAATCAATCATCTGCCATAAACCTCCATGGCCACAGCAGCTCTACTTCTCAACTGACTTAGTTTCTGCTGAGTCTCCTTCGAGTTTGGCAGAACTAATCTACCCGAGGTGTTATCACCAGCGATTGAAAACTCAGCAATAACGTCAAGACACAGGTTTATTGTCGACATCATTGACTTTACTGTCTGAGCATCTAAATTGTTTTGAGTGGAATGCAATTCATTGAGCTGTGTTGTTGTTCGATCAAACAATTGCGATAAACCATTCAAGAAGAGATTGTCCTTGCACAAACCATCCAGTGCAAACTGTAAAGCATCTTCTACACCACTGGATTTGTATTCTTCTTGACCAGCATCTCCAGTCGAGACAAGAGATATAATGCACGGCAGGAGATGAGTCAGTGGTGGATCATGATGGGCCTTGGAATGCATCGTACCTAATGAAAGGCAACAGAACAAGACAGCACCTCGAAGTGCATGTCCAAACGAAGACATATTCTGATGCTCTTTATCATCTTTTGTACTGAGAGAGTTCTGCTTGTCAATAACTGGTGGAGCAAGCAAATGATCTACTTCCAGTTCAGCTGCAATCATACCCACTACCAAGCAGCATGTTTGTCCAACATCTCTTTGTGCATCTGACATTGGTGTTGCACTGGTAGTTTGTTCAACCTCAAAATCAGCAAACAGGGTGTTAAAGTATTGTATTGATGAGTTTAGAGCATCTTCCAATGATTTACGAATATGTAGAATAGCATCAGGTGTCCAGGTAGTCAAGATATCTTCATCTTCAGCAAGTTGAGTCATGAGCTGAACAGCTTCTGTGACTATACGTGCAGTGTAGTGGATTTCAGACACAAGATATTTATAATCCTTTGCAGAATTTTGTTCGCTCATAACAATAGTTACCCATCGTCCAAGTGCTAGCCTAAATTCACCAGCAGCCAGGCTTACAAGCATACACAGTGGCCACGTTGAGCCAAGACGATGTTCACTGTCCTTCATCTTCTCTTCTTGAAACCACCACAACTTCTTTCCTTTGGTAGTTTCAGTAGCTGGTGTAATCATCCAATCAACTCCACATAGTTGCCACAATTCTAATGCGAGTGAATATACTTCACCTCTGGTAGAAGAGGAGGAAAGTTGTTCAGTGTTAGTTGTCGTATTGCCCATAACTACTAACCCATAGAATACAAATGATCGTATTGCATTAGCAAATTCCTCAACACTTTCAGGCTCTTTCTTATTTGGAACCACCACGCCTGCAGAATAGAACTGATTCATACTTCTCTGCCGATTTGATGATCCGTTATCTTTGCTACATGCTCTGATAATGCACGTATGTAAGTATTGTAGAATGAGTTTATATACATCTATAGAAAGCGAATCCTTCTCTTGAGACCAATAAATCAGATTGAATAAAGTTTGTTGTGTCCATAGTGACACATTATCAGCCTTTACAGTGTCTGAATCATTGGTATATCTATGTAAATATGTTTGTAAACATGATATGAGTGAGATGTTATACTGCAAAATCCAATCTTTCATGTCCTGATTGTCTTCTGAGGATGTATCCCCATCTAATATTGAATGAATTGTTTTGATCATAATCTCTTCATCACTTTTTGGTGGTTCATTGATTTTGTTTTCATTTGATGAAGATATGCCTTCTTTTCTACGCAATACCAATGTGTCAATTGCGTCAGTCCACAACTTGTTTTTTGAACGCTTTACTAATAGACTCTGCACAACCCATGCCATTTCAATATCTACTTCAACTAGCTCATACTTTGATCTCATGATTAATGCCTCAATAATATAAAGCAAAATATACTGTTCATACTCTTGTACCCTAGTATCACTATCATGCTGATGGTTATCTTTACTGGGCAGGATACTGTGAGTATCAATTGATACATATCTCAAAAATAGAATTCGTATTGCAAGTCGAAGATATGCGTAACTAGACTTTGATATATCTTTAGTTATTGTATATTGATGTATCAATCGACCAATAAAGCATAATAATTTGCAATTATTATGTTCTAATGCAGCTTGCAATGTTGAACTATCGTCAAGTTGTTTTGTGGATGTGTTGAAACTTTGTGCAGAGTTGTCTGTATCTTTTTTTGTGCCTGCAGATTTTACCCCATCATTTACAGGGCTATTACTACTACTATTGGGCGGTAATTGCAGTAATAGAACAAGAGATACTAGCTGTTGTTCGTCTACCATTGTCTCTATTCACCACCACTAATACTAAATAAATTTTGAGAGGAGTGAGGAAGGCGATCCACCAGTCTTAGAAAAATTAGCTGAGACGAGAGTACGATAAGGCAACGAGAGGAGAAGAGGAGGAGAGGTATCGTTAGAGCATACGTCGACAATAAATCAAGGGGAGGACATCAAAACTCTCGTGTATTGCAGATTAATCGATAGATCAGAATAGGGAAGATACCCTCATCCATCACTCATCACTAACTCGTCATTAATTCCGAGAAATATCATGCATGTGGGATCTCAAATGTATAGCATCAGCGGTATGTTTCTTTGTATCAAACATCCTCTTTATTGTTCATGGAGTTATTATGATGTACTCCAACAATACAGCAGAACAAACTGATAGCTCATTAGAAGACAATACAAGCACAACATCTTGGAATTTCGAGAGTTGGAAGGAATTAGATCCTGCATATATTGAAACACGGTGGGTACAAAGAGAAGATTCTCGGCCAATAATGATGAGTGCTGCCGTAAGTGTTCGTATGATATGTCTAAAATATCTTTTACATATCTCATTGCGATACCCAACTAACTTCATCATATACACACATAATATAGTTATTTGGTGCATTAGCTTGGTTTTGGTTGATTGCTCCTATTGTTCAATCAGCTTGGATACTGAGTAAAGGGGGGAAGAGATCTGTCGGGCTTCATATGGCGCTAGCTTCGTTGGGTATTTGTGGAGGTATTATTGAGTTACTTGCCCGTTTACTAACAGTTGGAATGACAAATGCCGCACAGTGGCTTGCCAAAGACTTTAATCTTGATAATTGGGATACTACAGGAGATGGCACTGGATGGAGAGTGCTTGAAATGATTCACATTGTAACAAGAGGTATGATACTGTGGATAGACGCGTTTGAAGCTTTGGCCTTCTTTGGTATTACCTTTATTATATTCTACTCTTCAGCTACCGAGCCAAAGTTTAGAACCAAGCGTAGTGCTTCAATTCTTGCCGAAAGTGAAGATGCTGATGCAGCATCTGGAAGTTCAGCACTGGTATCTGATAGTGGAGTATCAAATGGTGCGGCGGCACCGTCATCACCTCCTCCTTCAAAGGCGTTTGGACACACCAAAGTTCCTCTCAAACCAACATTCTCAAAGTGTTTTGCTAGATATGGTGTCTTTGTGGGTTTCCTGGCGCTTATAGACTTTTTTGCAGACATTTTGAGGTTTGTTGATTGGCAGTTATTTGGCAGGAAAGTCCGCGTTAGTATTGTTTAATGATATGTTTTCGTGTGTTCAGTATAAAGTCTCGACGACTTGACTGCTTTGTTTGACCTTAGTTTGCCTTTATTGATTGCCCTTGCATATCATATGTACTAACATATGTTATAATCTCCTCTCTTCCGTAATCAAAAACTGTGATGACGCGCATCTTCCAGAATTGCCATGGCGACGAATGCTTTAGTAGGAGTGATCTTCTTACCTCTATGGCTACTCATTTTATCATCTGAATTACCGCTTGCAACACAAAACTTTGAGAACGGCGAAAGAAGGATTGCAAATAATATCTTGGCCTTGGATGATGAGAAGTCATCTTTGTTAAAAGGTGTAGATACGGGGAATGATAGAGAGATATCTTAAAATTGTATTGGACGGACATTGTTGTATAGTGGAGTGTTTGTAACCATGGGTAGAGATTAAAAAATATAAATTGGCTCCTGTTCAAACTCCATTTTTATGGTATAGTAATTATCTATTCCACTATAATCCTCCCCTCTTCAATCAAATACCACCATCCACATATATCTCCAAATCTAAGCATCGGCATCATCAGCAATAGCATTCTAGATTTAAAAGAAAACGGAATAAGTCATTAGATACAACACACAAACATATAATAAACACCAAGTCTTATAACAAAATAAAATACTCACCAAATGATCCTCAATCTCATCATCAGTCAAGGTAGTAAACTTCCCAGTCTTACCCTGAACAGCGGCAACTTCAATTTCATTACCCCTAAAATCACTTCCCAATACACTACCCAAACAAACAATAGCAGTCCGGATCGTCTCATCGAATGAATATTCAGGTATACTATCAACACGTTTTTCTAAAAAGTTGGTAGCCTCCTGTTCCTTACTACCGGAGGCAGTACCCTTAAATGGCAGAAAGTGTCCAGCGGGATCAACCTTCAATACCTGTGGTCCCTTCTCATCATCCACGCCTACAATTAGTAACACCACAGCCAATGGACGCATACTAGCCGATTGGGTATTAACTTGTGCAATATCTGCCATACGCTTGGCCAATACGGCTGGTGGGATGGAGTATCCATACTTGAATTCAAAATCGGCAGCCTCATATCGCATACGTTGTACTGATGAATTACAATCGGCAGTCATACCGGTGGCTAATACACCAATTTTAGATGTTACATTAAAAACATGTGATACACTACTTGGTACGATGAGACGATCTGGTACCTTACGTTGTGTAACTACTACACATGTATCTTTACCACGAAGGGCTATACCGGTTAATCCTGATGCTGATGAGGCAGCCTTGAAGGCATACTCCATTTGATAGAGACGTCCTTGTGGTGAAAAGATTGATATATGATGATCATAATTACTATCGCGAGACATGGTTGTTGTTTATTTTGTTTGTTGTTCCGTTTGTATAGTTTATTGAAAATTGATAAATCTCCGTGATATTGCAGAAAATTTACGACGGATATTATCGGGGTGTAATAGATGTATAATTTGTGGATAGGTGATTAGGGAAAGCGCCGAGTTTGATGGTGTAGGCAGGGTGTATGAGGAGAGAGTTGCCGACTTGTGAAGAAGTTAGTTTTCATGTTTCTAAGTGGAGAACTCTCTTTGGGATAGTCAAGAAGAAGAAGATACCTTTGGGCCTTGCCCTTCGTTCGATCAAGGGCACAGGCTTGTCAATTTTTCACGATTAGTGGCACTGCGACATTTAATTTATGACCCAGCAGTCACAACTACTAGTGTTTATAATATGGCGTACAATTAGCGACTCATAATTCAGCAAGAACTACGCCATCCAATCAATTGCTATAGACGAGCATATAATATAGAAGATATTCTCCATGCCTCCATTTGTAGACGAAACGAGAGATTCTCCAACAAGAGATCTACTCGATATAGAACTTGGTGGCGGAGATTCATTATCATCGATGGATGATTACTCCGCATCTACACAACCATTGATAAATACGATGACTATGATAAAAGAAGAGGAAGAGGATGACAGTACAATATCATCATCTCCATCAAAAAATAGAAGACTCAATAGTAATCAGCATGATACATCACCAACCGACAAGCCAAACACCGACACCGGACTTGGATCAGCACTATTAGATAACCTGCCAGCAACACAACAAATGGTATTACTTAGTTTCCTAATGTTCCTATTCTTTGGTATGCATAACATACTCCAAGAAGCATTAGTGAACTTATTATCAAATGCCTCTGACTCAATTACAGATGAAGCTACACGTCATAATTTAAAAAGTAATGGAACATTAATGTTGGGTTATGCCGAAGTGGTCGGTGTATTATTCTTTAGTTATTTAGAAAGGACATATATGACGAATGAGGGTGGATTAAGTAGAGTTGCACCATTGAGGGCATTTCCACTATTGACATTATGTTTGTTTGCTAGTTCAAGTTTGAGTAATTTGAGTTTGAGTTATATTAATTTCCCTACAAAAGTTGGTACGTGACGAGTCACGAATAGTTGTGTTGATGTTTATGTCTCATACACAATACATGTACTATTTACTAACCACACACATATCATCTTTTATGTACACACCCTCTCTTATAGTCTTTAGATCATGCAAGCTTGTACCAACAATGATCATAGCAACCATCCTAAACGCACGTCGGTTCAAATCATATGAATATGTCTGCGCATTATCAATCTGTGCCGGACTTGTTTTATTCGCCATGGCAGATTACAAATTAGATCCACTCCAATTTGATCCCACGGGCTTACTCCTTGTGAGTTTAAGTGTGGTAGCCGATGCTATATTGCCCAATGCACAGGAACATCTTTTCAAGGCTGGTAGTTCAAGATTGGAAGTGACTGTCTTCTCTAACCTGTTTAGCTTTTATGGTATGAGTATTATTACTATTGGTAATGGCACGTTATTACCATTCTTGAAGGTATTGAAAGAGGATAAGACCTTGAGTTTATACTTTGGTGTGTATACTGTATTGAGTTATATAAGTATATCATGCTATATGACTTTAGTGAAGAGATTCGGGGGAGTATCTGCGGTGGTGCTGACTACAGCACGCAAAGCTATGACTATCCTTCTCTCATTTGTGCTATTTCCCAAGGGATTTAGCTGGTTATATGTTGCCGGAAGCGTGTTGGTATTGGGTGCTGTGATGATTGCATCTATATGTAAAAAGTTGAATATTGGTGCCAAGGAGACACCATCGGACTCTGACTCAAAGAGTGGCAAGTATAGTTTAGCATATAGAGATGACGAAAGAAGTGTTGGGGGTAGATCGACATCGTCTTCATCATCCAGGGGTAGTAGCCGGTTATTGAGAGATGGTTCACAACTAGAGTCATCTGCCGAGGCCATCCTTGAAAGTATATCGAAGAGAGCCTACGTATGACAGTAGATATATAGAGATAGAGTAGTCAGAGGTGGCTCCATCCTCTTTGTACTTATAAATATAGATTGGACAAGAAATCATACTACTTATTCATGTCCCTAGTTTTCCCTCTAGAGACGCACTCGACACATGCAAAATCCAGCCCCATAAGATTACTGTTGTTATCATCCCCATTAACACCCCCCTCGTCAACTTCCTCTGGCTGATGTAATTCTTCTGCCTCATACTGTTGTACCTCTTCCTCTTCTGGCTGCTGGACCTCTTGATTGTTATCATCCCCATCATTAATATCAACTTCACCTTCAGTATTTGTTGTATCAGTACTGTGCTTGGCAGCTAGTAAAGTTAAGCTGCATAACACATATCAAAGAACAAAATAATACATCACAACTACAGATTATGAGCACGGTTGATGTATCAGTATGTGCCAATTGTGGCAAGGGCGAGGAAGAGAGTGATAAATTGAAAGCATGTACGGCATGTAAATTGGTGACTAGACACTCTCAACAACCAAACATCTAACTCTAAAAACTATTTATCTATCTATTCTCTCTATCACACTCAACACTGGCCTTCTATTCTAAAAACGATATCAAAACAACTTATCCCATTCGTACAATCTGTTCAAGGCTTGCTCTATGAGAGGGACTTTCAGGTGGCGCTTCTACGGCAGCATCTTGGCCGGAAGTATCACCCTGCTTCTTAACTACGGCATACCCATAACTCTTGCTCCGTTCTTTCAACGATAACTTGGAAATGCTACTTGTGACTCCACCATCACTACTGTTATTGGCAGTTGTGACTTCGCTACCCCTCTTCTTCAACGGTTGTAACTTGGACAAGTCATCACTCGCAAGCCCCGACCTACAAAGCATACCCCTCAATAAGAAGTAATACTTGGCATACTCGCTCGCATTCACCTTCACCTTATACTCCAAAGCTCGTAACAGAGCAATCTCTAACTCATTGGTACGCGATAGCGAGAAGGTTACACCCAATGGACCAATCTTACTAAAGTCACAGTTCCACATTGATAAGTCATCCCATACCTTCGATGACAATACCATACATGAGAATAATATAGAACGCCAATTTCTAGGTGTAGGGGTTAGCTTTCCATCAGTCATCTTGATAAGTCGTTCAATATAAATGAGAGAGATGATGATACAATCAACTTCCATTTGTGATCTTAAGAAGATTGAACGGTAGAAGTCTGTAATAGTGGCAAGTGATGGGATGGAGGTTGTATCAAGATAACGATAGTCACCAGGTGAACGACGATCTTGAAAGATGGCGTGTACATCCTCATCGGTAGTGGCATTAAAGTTGGCTGAGTTGAGACTACCCTTGTTGCTAGAAGATGCAGTGGCAATACCGCCATTACTGCGCTCGGCCTGCAATAGATGAGCACGGTATACACCACATACACACTTGATCAAGGCATCCTTATCAGGAGCCGAGAGCGTCGATCCGAGGTAGATGGTACCACAAGTATTTCGCTTTGTCAAGCTTGGCTTGCTCACAGAAGCACTGGCTGGACTACTAGAGGATCGAGTTTGTTGCAAGTTATCTTGCTCCTCTTCATCGTCGTCATCGTTGGGTGTCAAGGGTGAAGAAGGAGCCATATCCATAGGCAGTAACGGGCCCTCGCTTTCATCTGAGCTTGAAGAATCAAGTAATGAAACATTTATCGAACCTTCTGCACTCTGTGTCAAGTGTAAAGAAGATAGGATATCACATGTCATCGTCGTGGGTGTTAATGGTGATTCATCAGACCGTTTCCTATCCTTCAACTTGGAATGATTTGGAGCCATTGTTCTTGGACTCAAACCATTCTCATCAAGGGTAGGACGACAAGTCTTGGTAGACTCAATAACTAACAATGGATTCAATTGCCCGACTAACAAATCATATTCCATCTTACTAATTGTACGGACGAGGTCCGGTTTGTCAATTACTAGTCCGGAGCTCTTAATCCTTTCAAGTCGACTTTTTAATGTACGAGGTTTTGATACGAGCGGATGGACTTTATCATCACGCTCTTCTCGGGAGACACCATCGATACTTGTAGTAGAACTACTAAGATTTGTGTTGAGACTGCCATCATCGAGAGAGACTGGTGATAAAGTATCCCGATAGTTCGATGCTGCGTGGTCAAATACTGACAACCCTTCCATACTGCTAAAGCTTAAACAACTTGCACCTGATGGACTTTCACTTCTTCCCGGAGCACTAGCTGCTCTTTGATTCTGCACTTTCCCTTCTCCCCCTTCACTTCCAGCCTTCTGCTGCTGTGCTTCAAAGTTGGATTCCGAATTGGGTGTAATCCATCCAGCAATCCAATCCTCATTACCGTTTCCTCCAATAACACCAGGAGACGAAGTAGTAGCTACCTGCGTCCAACTTGAATCAATACCTGCATTCATCGCATTACTACTAATGCCATTGTATAATATACCCTCAGTACCGGTGGATGCCGAATATTCTAAACTATTGGTAGCATTATACTTGTCTAATGAACACAAGCTTCCCTCTTCTTCTTCCATTGCATCATCAAAATTATCATCCAATAACATTAATCTACTATCACTCTTCTTGGCTCTCTCCTCCTCTTCTTTAACTCTTCTACTATTCTCCAATCTCTTTAGTATATTCTTTTCCATACTAGTAAAGAAATCACGTTGTTTCTTTTCTTTACTTTGAATTGCTTCACGTTCCTCGGCACTAGCTAATTCTAATGGTTTCTTCCATTTTGATTCACGTGTTTGTACATTCCAATAGTAGGGTTTGGATGTATGTGGACATATTGCTGTACGCCATGCTGATGTTGCTGTAGATGTAGATGAGGAGGTAGAGGAGGAGGCGATGATAGATGATGTGCGTGTAGAGCGGTTGGGGATGTTAGCATACTCTTCCGGTCCCTCAGTACGAACAGAACTACTACCAGTTGAATGTGCTGGTGAGATATTGCGTACTCTTGACTCATCATTACTAGATCTTCTACCAACTTGCCGTGGCGGATTATAGGCAGCCTTGGTTTCATTGCTAATAACAACAACATTATTGTTATTGTTTAACATTTGATCATATTCAGTATCTTGAGTCATATTATGACGAGGTTGCTTCATTGGTTGAGTGGGCTGATCAGATGATGATTCAAATGATAATGCTGCTATTACATCCTGCTTATCATTCCTCTGTTGTGTTTGTGTTGATCGTGCTGGACGATGGAACATGTTCATAAAGTTTTCAAATGGATTATTATTTGCTCTTGCCTCTAATGGATGCATTGATATTTGCGAATGATGACGCTTATTAGCTTCACTTTGTGTTGTTGTTGTATTCGATGGCATTGCTTATTGTATATTATTAATAACGGCGGAGAGATTAATAGAACTTGTTGTACTGGCGTGTTTATATCAGTTCATAAGTATTATACATGAACATAAAGATATTTTTTTTGTTGCTGAGGATTTATATGATAAAGTGTTTTGATGATAAGATTTCATAGGGTATGATTATCATTGCTTCGAGAGCATCATCTAGCAATACAAGGGTAAATATTCATCATGCTATCAATGAACGAGGGTGCATATCAATATCAGTTCAGATGTGAAGAGACGACTTTTATGGACTGAACGGATATCACTTGCTTGTCCCAAAATAGGACTCGAATTATTCGTGGTATCCTTCTGAAAAATATCAGGTGCGTGGTTATCTTCTGATGGTGGTACTTAGTAGTTCCTACTGTAGGCTGTTTGGCGTACATTATCGAATCTTTGCAATATACGAGGTAAAATGGTAGTTTTTGCGGCGGCGTGAAGCCCCGTTGTATGTCCGCAAAAGTGAGAGGTGGAAAGGAGATCCCAATAGGTGAAGAGAAGGAGGTAGTGCCTGCCATGTAGTCTTGAGAGTAGACTGCTATGATGTAGTATAGATATCCAACGGCCTTATTGATTCTAACCTGATCTGAAGGGAACAGATATACAGTCAAGAGAAGATTCTCCGAATGGAAGTGAAAGAGGAGATAACAAAAGAGAGACATGCATCATCAAGCATGGGCAACATCAAGTCAATCATATGTCAAGACAATTTCATTCAACTACATTTTAGTGATTCTTCATTCTAATCCTCCCCTGCCTGCCCTTTCGACTTCTCCTCTTCCCCAAAACCTACTTTAACTTACGATTTTAATGTACTAAAAGACTCCCTTATTCAACTTTTGAAACACTTACTCTTCTTCTCCGAGGATTTCCTCGGCCAAGAACATGTTGGCTCCAGCCCCAGGAACGCAACATCCATTCCTGTCAGTGTTATCGACGTAGGGACAGGTGTTGGCGCCAACCGATGAACCCTTAACACAACGGCTGTTCTTGAGGTTGCATTGGCACAAGTCCTGGTTACCCTTGTTGGTACATTGCTTGAAGTCACAAACTCGGCCATTACCACGATTGCCATTAGAGCTCAACCTGCAGTATCCCTGATTGTCACAGAACTCTCCCCCATTACAATCACTGTTGTTGTTGCATTCATCGGCGATATCATTTGCGTTACCATATACGCAAAATCCACCATCGTCACCGAATTCATTACCCGAACAGTTCACGTCTTGGTCACTATGGGTATCGTAATGATGGTATTAGGTGAACATCCGATATAGATAGATGCATAGAACGAGTAGACAAACAAAACTTACCACCATGAATTAGACCCGCTGCATTGATTATCTTTCTTGCACTCACATTGATCGCCAGACCTGTTGTTACCATTGTTACCTGATCCTGATACGCACTTTCCAGTGATGGTACCACCGCCTTTCTCATTACAGCTAGTATTTCCGTCACAAAATTCATTACTGCTACAATCACCATTGCTTTCACAGTTACACGCGTTATTACCGCGGAGGAATTCGGGTAGGTCAAAAGCTGAGACAGCAGTATTGGCAGAGACGCCTAGAATGGTAAGGAGGAGAGTAATCTTCATGGTCTTGAGGTTTCGATGAGGATGATGAATCTGTGTATTGTATATATGTGATGTATGATGAGGAGTGAATGCAGTAAATGGTAAGAGGAGACATCATTATGAAGAGTATAGTAGTGACATAAAGAAGAAGATATGATGACACAAATTAATATAACGACATGATATGCACAAACAAAACCGCCAGACACCATCTCTTACATAGCTAATAATCAGCCACCGCCCCGGTGTGGATAAAGACTACCAGTTGCAAACAGTATGACTGGCAAGGGTAAAACACCAGATATGATGTGGTAGATGGTGAACGATGATACACAAATTGCAACTCAACACAAAAAAAACTCGACAACCTCCTAGGTCAACTTCTCCTCACCAAACCACGGCAGCGCTAGAACAGCAAAACACAAATCACTCCATCGATACTCAATACATACGCTTACCTTGAGATGGTGATAGTAGATCGACAAGTAAATTATGACTATTCACTTAGTACCTTCATTGCATGCAAGTGTGATCGAGCTTCACTCTTTATGTCATTAAAAAAGGAAAGAAAGGATACCGTTTACACTATGTCGTGAAATCTTAGAGCGTGCGTGTGGTTAGATGCTGCATTGCATCAGATGTAATATACTACTGTACACTACTACACTACTGTTCAACCAATTTTACATTATTCTATGCACCTAGCAGACAAAACACAACCAATCTCTTCTTCTACAGCAAAAACAAAACCAAACCAGGTACCCTAAAGATTAGAATTCTTCTCCATGGATAAACTTGGTAATCATTTGCAAAGCTACTAAAGGTTGATCAGAGGGTACCATATGCCCAGCCTCAAATACCTGCAAGAATGTTAAACCATTTGATGTCCTTGCCAATCCCTTGCCACCATTCCAATCCTTCTCGGGAGCGGCTTGGAATTCAGCCTTGTGGTTCCAATCTAGGTTGAGCGTCCAGGCCCTATTTCCCATGTAGTTGCAGACGAAGTCAACATCACCAGCATAAATGAGACTGGGAATTCCAGCATTCAACAAGTCGGCAACATATGGCGCGAAGTTCTTCATCCAATCAACGTGGAAGGACATGTTAATCATCATGTTACATGTTTGCCATGTGGGATTATGATCAGAAACGTGAAGAGCAGCCTTCGTCTTGTCACTGTTCATAAACTTCTCAATCTTTGAGAAATCATAACAAAGAGGATTGTCACCACAAGGCTTACGAATATCATAGGGGTTTAATCCAGTTGCTCGATAGGGTGTTGTTAAGGCCATGTTGCAATATGCAAATGCAGCTTGGCAAGCAAACGAGTCCAACATGCCATCACCACTGTTGCACTGAGCAATTCCCTTGGTACACATTGGTTCCGACTTCTTCATCATATTATAAGTATCCTCCGAGATTACAGGGTTGTTGTGAGAATTCTTGAACGCCATCTCGGCATACCATTTATATTGCTCCTCGGGATCAGTAAGTCCGTTGCCGACTGCTAATCCCTTGAGGTTAAGAGTAGCAAGACCAGCCTGAAGATTAGTGTTTCCCTTCCAAATTCTATGTGCAATAGCCGGAGCGTAATGCCCTCCATAACTTTCACCAACAATAAAGAGCGGTGCAGTCAAGTACTTTTGTCCTTGCTCTGATTTAAAGAATGCCTGGAGGAAGTAGTATGCATCTTCACTAATCATTTCCTCATTCGAATCATTACCCTGTCCATAGGAGTATCCAACATCTGCTGGTTGGTCTAACCAAAGTACATGTGCACTCTCCGTCCAACTGTGAGGATTAATTGATGTTGATTCCCCATCATCATTCACAGTACACGGTCCATTCTCCGATAGGAGAGCAAGTGAGGAACTACAGCCGGGACCGCCAGTTAACCAAACAATGAGAGGTGTTTCTCCTGTTCCTGCAGGGATTTGTTCACCTGGAGGAAGCTGACTTGTAGCTCTCTTCTCAGCAAGCCAATAAAATAAGTGCTTATCACTATCCGTATCAAACTTACTTCCCTTGACTATATTGTTGATGTTATAAATTAATAAAGAGGGGTTGTATTGAGTTAGATATTTGATATCAACCTTGTTACACCATCACATAACATAAGCACACTTTAACCAAAACAAATAAAAAATAACCACCATATTATAGCCTTGCCGTCACAAAAAAAAATCACACTCTAGACCAGCCGTCATCTCAGCTGTCATCGCAACCAACCATTTAATCATAATATAGTCAGCCGTCATCTCAACCGTCATCTTCAACAGCCAACCACCCATCACTTGCATCAAACTACAAAATAGCAAGACATACATTATGGCAAAAATAAGAACTTACCATTCATATACCCAGCCAACGAAACAGGAGACGCCGAAGCACAGAAATCTTTATCAACTTCTCCAGCAGTCATGGAAAGTGATACACCCTCAAAATCAAATGTTTGTTCTTCTGCCATCATCTTATTCTTCTCTACAGCAGCCTTCTTAACTTTTTGCATATTTTGCAAGATGGGATCACCTCTTAGCTTTGACATCTTTTTGTATGCCACTCCGCCGCCGCCGACATTCTGAGCGGTGGCGAGGGTACTACTGAGGATTGCTACTGCTAGGGTGGCCTTCATCTTCAGTCTCTTTAGTTATTATAAGTTCTCTACTATTGCTACCTCAACCGAATTCTTGAGATTGATTTTTTCAGATTTAGAGACGCCCGATGAAACTTCAAAAGATACCGAGTTGCAAAAGAAACTTCCACATACCACAACTAAAACTACAACACTATCGACAGCGTAGTAGGTATTATCTAGTTATCTAATAGTATTGCAAATAAAATGAGTTCATCATTTAAGCGTAGGGGTAGGAAAGCTACATCATCGGCTACGGTATCTCCTCCATCATCTACTCAAAACATATCCACATCAGATGCACAACCATCATCGCCTACACAACAAGTAAGAACAGTATCATCATCAAATCTACCAGGTACTAAACCATGGACGAATAACTTAACATTGACATCCTTTGGTTTGCGTGAAATTGATTCCTTCTTCTTCTCGTCCGGGGGAGAGGGTGGCGGGATACCCTTGATGTCATTGATCTTACTTGAAGAGGATCGCTTAACAGATGATTTAGCAAGATCATTATGTAGATATTGGTGTGCTGAGGGAGTAGCGCAACGTCAGATGGTATTGATGGCTAGTATTTTACCTAGTATCGATAATGATACATCTTTGCAAAACTTAGATGAACAAGATAATATAGATACTGCTACTCTCAGAAACTATGAAGGATCGACACCACAAGAATTACAAGATTTTATACACTCACTTCCCAGGAATTTGCATTTGGATAAGTTTCGTGCTAAAGAAGCTAAGAAGAAGAAACAATCATCTACTACGTCTAATAATACATCTGCAATGAATGGGGATCAAATGATGAGTAGTAACAATCGTGAATCTATATCTGCAATCATTGAAGAAGAGGAAGAAGAAGATGATGAGGAAAACAGCAATACTACAGATGAAAGCAACAAGGATGAAGGACTTGTTAATGCATGGCAATATCGTAAATCAGTTCAAGATGAACGCAGCGGTATGACTGGTTCTAGTAACAACAGCAGTGGAACAAACAGCAGTGTAGGTGATGGAGTTTATTGTTATTCATATAATCTCTCCAAGAGAATGTCATGATCACACTCGTTGCTGATAAACCAGTGGCTGAAGAGCCAAAGGTAGCAGATACTTCAACCCCAAAAGTATCACCCGAAGAACCAGTGGCTATCATCTGCATCATCATCACCAGCTAATAAC
>Ga0214478_100628_pt1 | contig 20235 bp, 15 predicted proteins | sample M1_20Mar14CPVII9_2_FD_178001 | JGI IMG/M metagenome (GOLD analysis project Ga0214478, IMG submission 178001) | Marine eukaryotic communities from Monterey Bay, California, United States - M1_20Mar14CPVII9sort6BwellD7 | ecosystem: Environmental > Aquatic > Marine > Unclassified | place: USA...
TGGTGGTGTGTATGAGGAAGTTGTGATATACAAGAATATACTAAAAATAAAACACAACATATATACTCACCCCAAACCAGAATCGGGATTGTCAATACCAGTCTTGACACACTTCCAAAAGGTGACCAAGTCCTTTGCAGGTAAGTCGTTTCCTTCATCACTCATGAGATATTCTTGACAATACTTTGCACAACGGTTGTCTGGATTTGATTTTAAAACTTCCATACATTCATTGATAAGTTCTTGAATAAACTTGGCCTTTGTCTCATCATTCGAGTCGATGGTAAGGTTGATGGAGATTGCCATAACTTGGTGATGAGGAGTGATTAGGAAGGGAAGAAGAAGTGGCTTCGACTCGAAGAAATAAGAGCTCTGAGATGTTGCAACTCATTGAGTTGGCCGCAGTAACTCTCAATGATGGCCTTTACTCCCACACACATCTTCTCCTACCCACGAGTAGAAGTTGTTGTTTAGTCTTGATACATTGTTAGTCTTGCTTTCCTATACTCTTTCATCTCATAATCTTACTACCAAGTATACAACTTAACCCTTAAGATAAGTAACAAATAGTAATACAATGGAAACTACTACTAATACTGCCACCACTAAAAATAATTCAATCCAAGGTACCAATACCACCGTGCTTAATGTGGGTGGAAGATACTTTGAAGTATCACTATCTTTAATCAAACAAGCACCACATTGTGATGATACAATGCTTTCACGACTTGTTTCCAAAGAGTGGATTAACAACACAAATAACGGCAACCCAACTCAAGCGATATTTATTGATCGAGATGGTGATATATTTGCACATGTGTTGAACTACTTGCGTTATGGAAGCATCGAGTTGCCAAATAGTATACCAATATCAATGTTTGAGCGTGAATTGGACTTTTATGGCATTACAATTCATGAGAGTAGTATCCAACAGAGCACATCAGTCGGGACGATGCAACATATCAAACAAGAAATTGCTAATGCCGAGCTTCATCATGATATGTTGCTTATTGCAACATCGTGTCATACCAAGTACATGTCTGGACGAACAACTACTCATATCCGTAGCGGTGACATTGATTTGAAACATAATCCATACTTTTACGACAAGACTGAAACGATGGAGGTCTTAAATGACTACCTTGGTCAGTTCTATGGGCTACAAGCATCAGCTTGCAAGAGATTGTTTGAATCTGATTTGGACTTTGTTCTCAAGGTGAAGGAGCTCAGTGGTGTTACTACTAGTCAAGCATCATCAAGCACCACTACTTCGATTAGACCGCCAACTCGTCATGGAAGACACAACATTGAGGGTAATGATGATGGATCAATTACTTCAACTGTTTCAGACTTGATTGGTGAGGCATTGCAAATAACACCTCCTAGAGTCAAACGTGATCGACGCGGTCCAGTCCTTAGCGAAACTGATTTCCTTCGAGCACTTGAACAGGCGTTGATGACTCCCTGAATTGCATTGTTGTATGACTGAATTGTCGATGTCTGTCTGTAACCATAAATATAATGATGAACGTATCCATCATCAATTCCACGTAATGTCAATCACCTTCACTGCTGTTACATAGGATTCCACATGAATGCCTGTCGATCATAAAACGAGCAACTAGACACTACTTCACATTTGTTACTGGATATCCAATCAGCACCATAGGCCATGCTCTCATGTGCTGTAAACTGTGAAAGAATTTCAACATCATCACCATCATCACCTCCTAAAATAGGCATGTTGACAACTCTACAACCACCATGCATTGCCGCAACAAGCATCTTTCCGCTGTGTGATGTATCTCCTTCTTCTTCCCTGTTATAGCATGATGGATGCCATTTGATTCTCCATACACCTCCTCCTACATGAACTTTTGACATTGGTTGATCCATTTTCCTATAATCGTATATCCTCACATACTCATCATAACTACCAACTGCAAATACATGATCTATTGAAGGGTGTGAAGATATTGCAGTAACTCCCGCATCAAACTCCGACTCTCCAATTTTATGTATATGTCGTTGTGTTTGTCGTACATCCCAAACTTTGAGTGTCACGTCGTCAGCACCGCTTAGTACTACATTCTCATTACCTCGAAGGAAGGAACATGTCCATACCTCTGATGGACAACCAAACATTGTATGTGCATTCCATCTCTGTGTTTCTTCAATACTAACAACATCTTGGGACTCGTCGTTATTTATTGTTGTTGTAGCAACTTTATGTAAAGCCACAGTACCATTGGAATAAGATGATACAATTTGATCTTCTGATTTTATATTGGTGTCATCATTTGTAGCAGTGTTTATAAAATCATTCCATGCTAAAGATAGGCATAAAGCATTGTTATTCGATTCGTCGGATGATGTCAAATGTGAAAGTGTCCATTTTTGTTGTGAGTTGTTCTTCTCTAATGAGTGTAGATGTATCCTCCCTGAAGCACATGCACTTGCATATATTGCTGGTTTGCATTGACGTCTTCTCCATTTACCATCAAGTACACCACTTTCCATTTGTACTACATCATATGCATTACCGAATTTGATACTTGTAGATGATAATGTAGTTGTTGTTGTTGATGGCGATGATATCATATACAATCGTAATTCACCACTACGACTAGACGACTTTTGAATAGTATCACTTTCTTCTTCACTTGCAGTATCATTCTGCTGCTCATTTAGTTGATAACAGCCAATTATCAAAGGTATCATATCATCACCGTCATTTTCAGTAATTATTTTGCAATCAGATATCTCTCCTGTCGGCGGCTCATTTCGTATTGGTGTATATGTTTCAAGACTACATGAATTTAATGGTGTTATTAACCTATCAAACCATGTATTTCTGCTACTACTATCGTCGGCAACCATTGCAATACTATTGAGATGTACTCAATAAATAAATTGAAGGGAGACGAGAAAAAACTGTATCCACCTTACACTTGGAATATCGAACGAAAAAGTTTGAGGCTAATCGACTCGCAACATATGCTAGTTGTACACTTTATATCATATACATGTACACTCTTTATATATTAAGACATATACAAAAACACAACTTCATATACTCTTATTCGTCGTCAACAAATTTAGTTTGTGTATACTTTGCTTGGGTTTTGTCAAATTTTGTTACCTGTGCATTAGCAATACAAGCCTGCAGAACGAATCCAACGGCACCAACTATACCGGCCGATCTTAGCAGCCGTGAACTGGCAATTCCTGCTAAATTTAGAAGGACAGATGCAATTAACAACTTCTCCATCTTTCCCTGATTTAGAGACATTCTTTCCAGTGCCTTCTCATTCTCAAGACTTCGAACTCGTATCTTCAAAGAACCACTCTCCATATCACGAAGTGTGTCTTCAATATAGGCTATCTTTCTAGGTGATGTAACTGCAGTGTTGATATCATCAGGGTTCAGGCCTGTCGCCTTACTAAATATATTGAAGTTCTTCTCTGCTGGGCTCTCATCTTTTTGTACTTCTGTAAACTTCTCAATGAACGGCTGAGCTAGCTTTCCAATATCATATGAACTATCTAGCCCCTTGCCGATTCCATCGATAGACGCAAAGGATCTGAAGATGAAGGTGAACGTTGAAGGAAATCGGAACACATCATTTTCTGTAAGTGTTTGAAGATCTGTACCAACAGTCTCTTTAACGTTTTTTCCCTTCTTCCCTAATTGGTTATCCTTGAAGGTTCTCATAAAGTATCGAGCAAGCTTTTCAACAGCTAAACGATCAGCACCTTTAGCGAGTACACCAGCCTCTTCTACTCCATCAACTAGGACTTTAGCATTCTTAGCCAGATCAATATCTCCAATCACAGGCCCTCCGGCGAATAAAGCGGTGCAAAATTTGCGGAATCCAGATCGAACATTCGGAGATAACTCATCCATCATGCCAAAGTCGTAGTACACGAGATTGCCGTTATCATCAGAACATAAATTCCCAGGGTGTGGGTCCTAGAATTGAATATTGGTAGTTAGAACAACTGCAACTCATTATATGATACAACACAAGATATGATAAGATACACTCATACTCTTATACTCACACAGTGGAAGTATCCAGTTTCGACAATCTGCTTCAAGAAGGCATCAGCAGTCCTCTTTGCTAGTAACTCCCTATCTAACCCCAACGCTTCGACTCTTTCAATATTAGTGAGTTTGAAGGATTCGATGAATTCCATCGTTAATACTCTTGGTGTGGATACTTCTCGATATACATCTGGTACTCTAACCCAGTCAACATCGGCGAAGTCGCGAGCAAACCTTTCACAATTTGACGCCTCATTAAGGTAGTCAATCTCCAAGTAAAGCAATCGTTCACTCTCTTCATAAATAGATACCCAATCTCTGTCTGCACCATCGGTCTTTGGATCAAACCGATCAAGAAGCTCAGCTAACTTCTTCAAATTCTTGAGATCTACATCAAACAACTCCTTCAATAATGCTCTTTGAACTTTAATTGCAACTTTCTTTCCCTTGTACATTGCAGTATGGACTTGTCCTAGCGATGCCGCTGCCAGAGGTTCATCTGAAAAGTTCTGAAATACACTGTCACAGTCCTTACCTAACTCCTTCGATAGTATATCCTTGGCACGTTGAGTACTGAAGCCAGGTACATCGTCTTGTAAAGTTTTGAGTACGTCAGTATACTCAACAGGTAATACATCTGTCCTGGTGGATATAACTTGTCCCAATTTAACGAATGTTGGTCCCAATCTCAACAGTCCATCACGAATAAAGGTTGCAGCTTCAACTTTTGCTTGTGATATTTCCTCCCTGGTAGCCACTCCCTCTTTCGTCATCTTTCTGGCCTTTGCTGACTTTACTACACATTTTAATGCAAATTTCCACACCTCAGCATTACGTCGAATTGCACTACTATTGCCCCTGGCCTCCCATCCTTGTTCTAATAATTCACCCTCTGGTATCGTCGTCGCCGCCGTACCAACAATATCATCATATTCATCATCATCCATACCAGATCGTCCACCCCGAACTACGCCAAGTGTTCCGGTTACTAGTTTCTTAAACCGGCTTTTAGTACGTGCATATAAATTTTCATCAATACATATTTCAGAGGCTGGCTCGCCTTGGTCGTCAACTAAACATTCCTCATCTAGTGTATCCGACGCCACTTCTTCTGCGGCACGTTCAAGTTCAGCTAGTATTTCGGCATCTGATAATTCCTTAGGTGGTGGTGCAGTCTCCTTCTTCTTCTTTTCAATTGCAATGGTAGCAAATAATGAAGTAGATTTATTGTTGGATATATGCTGTGTTCGTTGATTTATTATTGGACCGCCGAAACCAGATACTGTCGACGATAGTTCGACCACGACAAATGCTATGAGTTGAAATCTCATGATAGAGGTCTCATTCAATGATAGGAATCTTAGGTGATGATAATAAGATAAAAGATATGAAAGGTTGAAGAAGAAAATACTAGAAATATCTACTACTTTTTGGCGACAGATACCCGGGGGGAACCTGCTCGGGCAGGTGCAGTTTACCCGGTGTTCAGAGAGTTCAGTATGATATCACTCAAATATAGTAGTCCGGGTGTCTGAATCAATAGGGTTCATGCTCAATACAATAAAAGGTATGCAATAGATGGTGGTGGTCCTGTTCAGCCGGCGATCGCCAAATACTCGCCAAATTTTATTCTTAATTGACCACGGTATCCTTTTGGAGGACCGACATCATTTAAAAACAGTGGTGGAGTTACCAGTAGGGTAAACTTACTTACATCACAATGGGTCTCTACCAAAGATCATCATGTATGAATTATGAGCCTATGTCTACCTGATTTACTAAGTACGGTCTGATATAGGTACTATGAATACAGAGACTCTAACATATGAATTATATTTAGCCAATAGCTTGACGAATTGTGATTACCAGTCCATCGGCGTTTAATTCGTCTAGCTGTAAATAACTAGCACCTAACATATGAGCAAGTTCTTTACCCTTTCCAACTCGAACATATTTGTTACCTATTTCAGTGTCTACCATTAAAGTCGGTGTTGCAAGTGTGGCAAGTTTAGAAGCCATTTGTTCCGTCTGTTGCCAAGCGTCGCTTCCTTGTGGCGAGCCTGGTAGTATAACATTACCTTTTCCATCACTTAGTATAATTAAAAGTATAGCTTGGTCTGATTCGTGTCGTCTTAGACGTTGAATGGTATCATAAGATAGTGAGAAGGAGTGAGCCAGTGGAGTACGACCTCCTGTAGGGAGTCTTTGTAGTTGCTTTTCAGCTAGCTCAACACTCTTTGTAGGCTCCAGCAATATCTCTGCTTTCAGTCCACGAAAGGCGATGACTCCAACTTTATCTCTCTGCTGGTAAGCATCAGATAGAAGCGCTAATACAGAGCCCTTGACTGCTTCCATTCTTTTCCTGGCGCTCATACTTCCAGATGCATCAACAACGAACAGAATAATAGTATCGGTAGTTGAGTTTTTTACTTTTCGTCTCCAGTTATTGGGTAATATGATGGGTATACCATTCTCTGACAGACCATTCACAGCGGCAGATCGTAAGGTTGGTTCAATAGCCAAGTCATCTAATTTGTCGGTTGGTGCCGATCGAACATAGTGACCCTTTTTTGTATTGTTGAATGTATTTCTTCTGCCACTTCCAGGCTGATTGGCTTTTTGCTGTTGCTTACTTAACTTTAGTTTCTTAATCTCGTTTGGCCTGCTTGCTGTAAATGTTTGCATCGCATCACCATTGCCTTGATGATTTTGTTGCTCATTCAGTTCGGTATCATTGCTGGAAGGCTCGTCTCTGGTATCATTCTCCTGTTGTTGATTTCCTTCAGAGTTATCAGGTTCCTCATTGTTAGTTGGGTCATCCTGGTTCTCTGGTGGTGAGTTGTTCGTCAACTTGTCGAGTAAATCATTGGTATTTGGTCTATCGTTTGGAGACTCAAATGGTTGCTGTCTACGACGATGCGATAATACCCATTCAGATGCTCTTCGTATATCTTCATTCTGAACAGCTAATCTTCCTTCATATGCTGCTAAAGCAATTGCAGTCTTATAAAGAGTAATGTCAGCTCGTAGACTTCCTACTTTCATTTCAGTACATATCCTGCTAATGAGTAACAGCATATCATCTGATAGGACTACCTCTGGTAAGAGATCTTTGGCTGATTGTATCTTCTGTGCTAACTCGATTTCTACTTCCTTCCACTTTTCATGAAAGGCATCACTATCTCTTTCAAAAGCAATACGCTGTCTAACGACTTCTGATCGTTCATTGTAACATGTTGGTGCTGTAACATCAACCATTAATCCAAATCTATCCAACAGTTGTGGTCTCAAATCTCCCTCTTCTTGATTCATCGTACCTATTAACATAAACTTTGCCGGATGAGAGTGACTGACACCTTCTCTTTGTACAGTGTTTACACCCATAGCTGCAGAATCAAGTAGAACATCTACAATATGAGCCGGTAATAAATTAACCTCATCAACGTATAGAACACCTCTATTTGCAGATGCTAATAATCCAGGTGAGAAGACACGTTTGCCTCCTTGTTTCAATGTTGCAGAAAAGTCAATGCTACCCAATACTCTATCTTCTGTTGCTCCAATCGGTAACTCGACGAATGGTGTCGGCAATTGTTTAACTTCTTTATATTCTTCTGCTTGATTGTATTGATCATATGAATTAGTTTCCGAATTATAGCCAACAGAGATAGATGGCATAAGATTTGATATACCCCGAGCAGCAGTACTCTTTGCAGTGCCTTTATCTCCTCGTATCAATACTCCACCGATTGATGGATCGATAGCACAAAGTATAAGACATAGTTTGAGCTCCTCTTGCCCGATGATTGCAGCAAAAGGGTAGTGTCTTCTGATACTCATTTGATGGATGATGATTTGATTCTACCTATCACAAACTAATTACTCTCGAATGCAACTCTCATGATGGGAGCTAGCGCATCAAGCACGTGCTTTATTGCCCAGCAGACAGTATCTTTTTGCAAAATGTGTTTCTAGTTTCTTTACTTGATGTCATACAATCACAATCAACAATATGTGGTATATGCCTCCTCATCCTGGTGTACATATATCACCATTCATATAGATAGCTAGACCATTATATAATTGGTTACATAAAGAGCAAATCCTTGTAGACCTATACATTTTATTATTATATCAGTCTAAGCTGTAACAGATTATTATTAAAACAAAACAATCATGACGGAGTCCATCAACAATGATCAGTTTCAGATATTACTTTTAACACATTCATCCACGGATATACTTGCATTAGAATCTGCAAAGCGTTTACTACCCATTGACTTTGTGCCCATCGAGACTGTGGATCTCACTGAACTCAAGGAAGATAATGATATGATTGATATACTTGATAAGAAGAGAGCTTCTGGATCTCGTGTAGTAATTGTTGTACGATTGTTAGGAAGGGGAGTACCAGGTATGCAACACTTATTGGATATAGTCCATAAACAACTTATTGATTTAGTTGTAGTTAGTGGAATCGCAGGGAGCTTTGAGCCCGACTTGACTGCAATGTGTACAGTTAATCATGATGTTATCAATGAAGTTATTAAGTACTTTAATGCTGATGGATATTCAATGAACATGGCAAATATGCTTAGATACCTTGCTGATACTCTATTGAAATTCGGCTTTGGGTATGGTAAACCGATTGAGCAACCTAATCATGGTCTATACCATCCAAGGTATAGTAGTGAAAGTGATCAAGTAGAAGCAACAATTGAACATAATAATGCCAAACCTACAGTTGGTATAATCTTTTATAGATGCCATTTCTTAAGTGGCAATACTTCCTTTGTGGATGCCTTGATTGATGAGATTGAAGCACTTGGATTGAATGCAATCGGTCTTTTTACTGAGTCTCTTCGAGATGATCAACCATGTGATAATGTTAATGGAAAGATGATAGAACGATTCCCGACAGCACTCACGCATTTACTCAATGAAGATGGGAAATGCTTAGTAGATGTCCTTATCAGTTCAATGGCTTTTGCAATGGGCAATGTCAATCCTGATGGTCCCACGCTAGGTAACTGGTCTACTGCTGCTATTGAAGCGTTGAATGTGCCTGTCTTGCAAGCCATTAATAGTGTTGACACTCGTCAGGAATGGGAACTTTCGGCACGAGGTCTTTCTCCCCTTGACACGGCTATGTAAGTTATATGTACAAACTAAGGATTAAGTGGTATGACTTTTGCTTCTGTTTACTCACCTTTTTCTTCTTCTTACTACTGTTGACAAAAGGAATGTGGCAATACCTGAATTTGATGGTCGTATCATTAGTGTTCCAATTTCATTTATGGCTCCTCAAGACGAATCAAACAATGTCAGGTATTATGAGCCTGTTCAGGATAGAATCGAGGCGGTCTCTAAGCAGGCAGTTAAAATTGCACGCCTTCGGCATAAACCAAACAGTGAAAAGAAGATAGCATTTGTGCTAACAAACTCGAGTGGAAAGGCACAGAGGATTGGAGATGCTGTAGGATTGGACACACCTGCTTCTTTAATGAGAGTCTTCCAAGCGATGAATGATATTGGATATAATTTTGGAGGTGAAGACTTACCTCCCGATGGAGATAAATTGATACAAGCCCTAATAGATAAGTGTTCATATGATGAAATCGTGTTGACAGAACGTCAACTTGCCAATGCAGCAGGTCGTGTTCCTACTGAAGTTTACAAGCGATTGTTTGAATCTCTTCCAACTAAGCAGAAAGATCATATGGTTGAGCAATGGGGAGCGCCTCCAGGCTAGTATTGTTTTATCGTGTGTATTCAGGTATTCGATCGAGGTCTCGGTTGAGTTTGCCTTTGTTTGACTGCCTTTAAAACGCATATACTAACAGAAGTTACTTAATCCCTCTTTCATCTTCAAAATCTTGATAACGCGCATCTTCCAGGCATCGCCTACGTACATGATGGTAAGTGAAGGTCAAGATGTCACATGATGTGCTCTTTTTTGTTGTTGATTATACCTCATAACTCTTACGCCTCACTGCCGTCATCTCAGGACATATTGCTTTGTCAGGCTTGGAGTTTGGCAACATTTTCATGGCATTACAACCTCCACGAGGTTATGGCATGGACCCAGATAAAAGTGAGTACATACCTTATGATGTGATATCTTTAAACTATGCTACTTGCATTGACTTCGATATATTATTCATTCCTTTCAAGTTTATCATATGCCAGATCTGCCCCCACCGCACAACTACTTTGCCCTTTATCACTGGCTCCGTGACGAATGGGGGGCCGATGCCATTTGTCACATGGGTAAGCATGGCGTAAGTGCTTCATAGTGTTGTTTGTCTTGCAATGCTAATGAATGATATGCTCATATTATATGCACATATCATTCAGACGTTGGAGTGGCTGCCCGGGAAAGGTGTGGGACTATCGGGTGAATGTTATCCTGATACATTTCTTGATGACATGCCTTTAGTTTATCCGTTTATTATAAATGATCCAGGTGAAGTAAGTACACGTTAGCTTTTCTCTCAACATTCTTTTCATTGATTCAACCTGCCATATTTCTCTTACTCGATATTATAATATGTGCAGGGTATGCAGTCAAAACGGAGAGCTCATGCGCAGATTATTGATCATTTAACTCCTCCGATGACGACTGCTGATAGTTACGGCGAGATTGCACAGCTCATGCATCTTGTAGACGAGTATTATCAGATTGAGATGTTAGATCCAAGCAAGCTACCACTTATTCAGAAGCAGATATGGTAAGTCAAACACTATTTTGCTTGAAACATATACACACTAACGCCTCTCCTCATTTCCAACAAACAGGGAGCTGATTGAGAAAATCAATTTGGATGAAGATCTTAAATTGTTGCTCAATCCTCGCGAAGCTGACTGTAAAGATGTCACAGACCACAGCCATGAACACACAGATCATACTCACGATCACGAGCAAGTCCATTCTAAATGCAGCGAATGCTGTGACGACTCTCACATATACAATAAGGAAGAAACTGATGAAGATTCTCCTAACTTGTTCTTCGTAGAGTCAACATTTGACTTGTCAGCCATATTTGAGGAGTCTAGCAAAGATGATTGGGGCAAGATTAGTGAAGTAATAAAGTCATGTCTTGAATTGAAATTCAAAGGAAATCAAGTGCAGAATGTGACCATCAATGAGCAGATACTCCATGTTGACCACAACTGTCCTCATATCACAGCACAGGATTTGATTGATGCTTTGTTTGGATTTTGTTATGAAGTCTCAGTTATATCAGATGGCGGTGCTGCCCATTCCCATCAAGACTCTACAGAATCTTTAAAAGAACACGACCACAGTCATGAGCACTCTGGAGATCACGATCACGATCATTGGTAAGAAGCTTCGCGTCTGCTCAATCAGTTTTGTGTGTTTATCTAACTTTGTTTATCATAATTCACCACCAGGCATGACATAAATGAGGAAAAGCTATCAAAAATGGACGGCAAAGACTTTGCCCATTTAATGGAAGACATGGATGGATATCTCTGTGAGTTAGCAGGGAGTCAGATAAGGGATGGTTTACACATCTTGGGTGACGTGCCACAAGGTGATACGATGATTGACATGCTCCAAGCACTTACTCGTCTTCCAAATCTTCACGTACCATCACTGAGAGAGTCGATAACTTCAATGTTTAATCTTGAAGCAACGAAACTTCTCTCTAATCAAGGGGCACGTCTCGATACTGTTCCGACCTCCTTGGTTGAACTTGCAGGACGACCTATTGTTACTTCTGGTGACGCCGTGGAAACAATTGATGAGCTTGGTAAACACGCATTGGCATTATTGAATGAGAAGGAATTCAATATCAAAGATGTCAAGAATGTAATTCAAGAAACCTTCTCTCCTCTTTCTGCTTCGGTAGATATATCTGATCTCATCATAACATTGGAATTTGTCTGTGAAACTTTGGTACCAAACTTAGGTGCTACAACACAAGAAATTACATATCTCATCGCCGCGCTGGATGGTGGCTTTATACCTCCCGGTCCGAGCGGATCACCTACAAGAGGGATGGCACATTTGCTACCAACTGGCCGCAATTTCTATTCTGTTGACCCTCAAGCTCTTCCAAGTTGGGCAGCATGGCAAGTTGGGGTGGGATTAGCTAATGAACTTCTATCTCGCTATCTTAAAGAGACTAATGCCTACCCGGAGCATGTTGCTATAAGTATATGGGGTACTGCTGCAATGCGTACCCATGGTGATGATATTGCTCAAGTGTTTGCACTTCTTGGTATAAGGCCAATCTGGCAACAAGAAAGTCATCGCGTCATCGGTGTTGAATTGATTCCATTACAGGAACTTGGTCGACCTCGAATTGACGTCACATGTCGAATCAGCGGATTCTTTCGAGATGCTTTTCCTCATTTGATTACTCTTTTGGATGATGCTACCAATATGGCAATCGATGCAAATGAACCGCTTGAACAAAACTTTATTCGGAGGCACTTTCTTGAGGACATTGCCTCTAACATGAACGATTCGTCGGCTAGATATAGAGTGTTTGGATGTCCTCCTGGCGCTTACGGCATTGGAATTTTGGATTTGATTGAAGCTCAGAACTGGAAAGATGACGCTGACTTTGCTAAGTGTTACATAAACTGGGGCGGCTATGCCTACTCGAAGAAAGAGCCGCAGGGTGTTGATGCTCGTAGTCAGTTTACACATCGTCTCACAAGTGTAGAGGTAGCAATTCATAATCAGGATGATCGTGAACATGATATATATGATTCGGATGATTATTTTCAATTCCATGGTGGTATGATTGCTACAATCCGAGCACTTTCAGGCAAACAACCAAGAGGATATTTTGGTGACTCTTCAAATCCAGCTGCACCTAAAGTTCGTGATATAAAGGAGGAAACCTTGCGAGTATACAGAACTCGCGTTGTGAACCCAAAATGGTTAGAAAGTATTCAGCGACATGGATATAAGGGAGCATCGGAGATGGCTGCTACTGTTGACTATATGTTTGGGTATGATGCAACTGCAAATGTGATGAGTGACTTTATGTATCAACAGATTGCTCAATCATATGCACTTGATGAATCAACACAAAAGTTTTATGAAGAATGTAACCCATGGGCTCTACGAGGTATATCTGAACGATTACTGGAAGCAGCAGAAAGAGATCTTTGGGAGAACCCTGATCCTGCCACCATTGAGGCTTTACGGCAAACCCTCGTTAAAACTGACTCGATGCTCGAGGGAAGGTTAGATCCAACAGTATAACTCCTGCTACTCCAAATGTAGGAATTAGTATGCCATCAATATCTAGCATCAATTATCTCAGCATCAATGACTACTGTCTACCTCTAATGTAGGAATTAGTATGCCATTATGAGAATCGTGTATGAGGTAGAGGAATCAAGAAATGGCTCAAACAAACAACAATCAACTGCCTCAATGTTTTCTACTGCTCACGTAGGAACTAATACGAGTTTCCCTATGAGTTTTAATCTACTACTGCCCCTCCGCTAAAAATGTGTAGTATTGAAAATGCCATTATAACTTTATCAAAAGCAAAGCTATTAGAACTACTATATATATACAAGTAGCCCCAATAACAAGTCTTTAAAGATGAACGAAGATAGAGGCTATAATAAGAAGAACAATAATAATTCAACTAACATGACGACGACACAATCATCATCATCAGTCGACAACTCTGGCATTGTCTCCCAACAACGTCGTCAATATATGACTGCAACCACACAACAACAGCAACAACAGCAGCGACCTCCTACAACGCAGCCACAACATAGAACACCCTATTATCCTTCAGAAGATAATAATGACCAAGGAGGAGGAGATCAACATCAGGTATTTGGTCACTCATCCATAAGTGACATAACTGATATAAATTACCTTAATAGATCAGCATTTACATTCGATGGGTCAGAACTGAATTATAATGAAGACAATAATAGAAGTTCACCACCCACTAGTGACGAGTTAGATATTAGCGGTAGAAGTGGTAGTTCATCACCGCCTAGTATGAAGAGAGTAATACCGCCCACTGCAATTGCAACAACTCGTTCAATAAATGATTTAGATTTAGACTTATCATTGAAGGCACTTGATAGATTACCCTCATCACAATCGCGGATAACATCTGCACCAGAATCGTCATCTATATATGATCAAAGTTCACCATATTTAGGCACAGTTGCACCCGGCGGTGGTACCATTATCTCAGGTGTCTCGGTTGGTGATGATAGAACAGTGGGTAGTAATATTAGTAACTATTATGGACTTAAGGGTCGTCTTAATCGGTTATCTGGTGGACCAAGACGACGAGGTCCAGAATCAGTAGGTACAAAGGGGACGAATCATTACTCATATATGGGCACAGTTATGAATAATAGTAGTAGTGGTGATAATCTGAATAATAGTGGGATGAGTCTTAACAACAGTGGAACGAGTCTGAACAATAGCGGAACAAGTCTGAGCAATAGCGGAACGAGCCTTAATAATCGAAGCTCTACTCCCGATGGAATGTATGAATGGCAAGAGCTTAACATTGATTACAATGGTCAATCGCAACCGCCGCTACCGCAGCCAACGCCCCCTCCTGCAACTAGGGAACCGATCGGAATTGAATCAACCCTTAAAATGTATCAATGGAAAGAGGAAAAGTTTAATGAAGAAGATGAAGATATGTTAGACGATTCCAAGTATACATGGCAGGAAGAAGAAGAGGATGACGATGACGAATCATACCAGGAGAAGAGTATACATATATTAGATAAAAGCAGTCGTACGTCAAGTCCATTATCTGATCCAAGTTTAAGTGGTCATGGAGAAGATCTTAATAGAGCGGCTGTTGATATACTTGAACTTGATGATGCCGAGGATCGAATTGCAATGTTAATGGGTGTTGTGCATACGAAGAGTCAAGATGATGATGCCGCAAGTACTGGTAAGGGTAAGGGGTGGAAGCCTAAGAGGAGGGTGACAGATCCATCCATTGCATTAGAAGAAGAAGGAGAAGGAGAAGGACCTGATGTTGATCAGCAGAAGAAACCACAACGCAGATTCTCTTCCTTCTTTATACCAGGACGGCGTCAAAGTACTGGTAGTATGAGTACCAGAAAGGTTGATAATAAGTCAAAACGTCGTCGTACAAGTGTCATCGAGGGTACAGCTATTAATTCATCCCAATTATCATCTGGGGGAGGGTCAAGGTCTGGGGATGATTCTCCCAATCGACAAGAACCAAGATTTTCAGCAATACTTAATAAAAGTGGTACCACAGACAAGGTGGGTAGCAGTGACGAAGAAGAGAATAGCACCTCCAATGATACCAACAATAAACAACAACGAATACGTGCCCTAGTTGCATATGTCTGTAGGGTACCTATATTATTGGTATTATTACTTCTGTTACTATCAGCTGTTGCTGGAGTAATTGTTGTATTGGTACAGCCACCTGATGAGAGTGATAAGGGAGTAGCATCATTAGAAGATGACAATTCAGTATTGCCAACACCATCGCCTACGGAAGTGCCACTGTTGGATGCATGTGTTTGTTATCCCATTGAATCGACTCCTTCTCAAGGTATGCTGCAACAGCACAACGAGACATTTCCATGGGAAGAAGATATGAATACTACTACCTCAGACTATCACAACATTGGTGGTACATACTACAAATGCCTTGAAGAAGATGACGGATCAAGTAGTATCATGCTGTCAATATCACCGTATTTGACTATATGTGCCTTTCCACATCCAAATGCTGACCCAAACTTGGATGGGTATCATTTCACAAGTTCCAATTCCGAAAGTATAGTTGAGAGTATTACTGTCACAGCTACGGGAGAGTTAAATATAACCGGGTTCAATGAACAAGGGGAAGGAGTTACCATAACATCCATGGGATCATTCAACGTGAGCAATTTGGATACATCTTCATTTAATGACACTCAAATAGATGAGATTACGGAATACTTTGAGGATGCAATTAACGAGTCAATCAGAGAAGAACTAAATTTACCAATCGGATCTTATACTGTTAATGTCACGTCCATTGACGAGAATGGAGTTGTCATGTACGAGATTGTTACTTATGCCAACTCGAGTATCGAGGGTAATGAGATTGCTACTTTCATTGACACACTATTATCTCAAGAGTTGGTCATGATGACTTCTATTGGCAATGCAATTGTCATATCAGCCCAAGCTGCGTCTCCCGACATTAGTAGTGCCTTGGAGTTTATAAGTATTGATTCTCATGCTTCTAGTAGTACATTTGAATCAATTACAACCAAAGTTACTACAACGGGGTACCTTACCATTGATGGCTTTAATTCGAGTCAGCTTGACAATAAGCAGATGGAAGAATCCAAGTATTACTTTGAAAATGCCATCACTCAAGTGCTAATATCACAAGGTCTCCTATCAGAAGGATATGTTGTAGTTACAAGCCTTGTCAATGGAATTGTCGAGTATGAGATACATGTCTATGGTCAAACGAATTCCGTGGCTAGCACGACCATTACTGATATCGGCTTGGTACTGTCAAATATCACAACTTTGACAACTATATTTCAGACTGAAGCAGCATCAGCAATAAGCTCTCTGTCAAGCATTACATCAGCCATGAATATTACGGGTAATACTCAAACTGGTACTGTTGGTCTTATCATGACTGATGTCCAATTAAACGAGATGGAGATCATCTTTGCTGATGCCATATCATTAGCTCTCGGCTCTTCATTGACCGTCGATACAATTGTTACAGTCACCAGTATTATAAATGGAGTTGTTTCATATGAAATCATCACGAATGTTGACTCATCTGAAAACGTATCAGCTGCAGTTACTGCTATTGAGGCTTTCATGTCAAACATATCAACATGGGATGATATTACGACATATGTTGAAGCAACTGTGTCATCAAGTATCTTTGATACTATCACATCAGGAGAACCCTTGTCGATAACTTCCAACACTGCCGGGGCAACATCTTTGATTGAGAATACACTTGCCAATGTTATTATAAACACGCTCACAATGGAAATCATTTCAATTAGTGGGAATACTCTCGTGGTGAAAGACTTGTTGAACACCGGCTTTACTACGGTGCAAGATTCAAGCGGTACCACCGTCATCATCTCCCACGTGAACACACCCCTTATTGATTTGATCCCCTCGGATGTAATTGGACTTGCAAATGAAATCGAGTATTGTCTGTCGGTACCATTGGAACCCAGCCAACTTATTCGACCAACAACTGGCGGTGATAACAACAATACTGATCACTCGGGAATGTTTGTTCGACCGGGGGTCAAAGGAGCTGAATTGCAGCAACAACAAGATCTATCTTCATACGAGGAGATTGTCTGTCTATCACTCCCTTTAGACAGTTTGCTTTCTTTATCCACTACTGATGTGCTGCCACCATCAGGACTACAAGTGTGAGTGTAGACATTAGAACATGTTGTTTATCTCTTACTCGTATAATATACTCACATCAACCATTACTTCTACGTTCAGTTGCCAATGTGATTTAACCTCGACTTGTCTTGATGCGGACAATATAAATGAAGATGAGGATGAGATTAGGATTTGTGTGATATCGCATGATGAAGATTTACTTGAGATATCATTTCTCCAAATAACTCAAACGGATACTTTGGGAGACGAAGTAACACTTCCATTGGATATATCATCTTTCACAATGTTTCCAAATGATGACCAATCATCAGGGGGGTTTATTGTGCTATCCAAGAATGATTTGCTTATCCCCGATGCAACCTCCATAAACATACTTGGAATGGCACTGCTAAGTGATTCCGAAGAATTATTCCAGCTGGATTTACAGCAACAGCCCATGAAAGTAGGCTTCACTTCATCTGCCATGTCATCGGAATATGACGAAGAGTTGAACCTATCTGTAAGTACATGTATGCTTACACAATCAAAGTCTTAACATGTATTCTTCCACATCTCTCACATTTCTTCTTACTCCACTTCTATCCTATCTCAGAATGTAAAAGAAGTCGTAAGTCGTATTGTACCTATGAATTGGGATTCTGCAATTTCATACTTGTGCTCATGATATACTTTCTCTTTCATCCATGTAAATTGATATACGGGTATAGGGAGGTAAGAGAGTCTCAAATGAACCGATGTATTGATGTTCTCCCGTTAATCTAACAAACTACTACTATTCTCAACTTTATTTCAGGATGCAACTGTGTCGTTTCAAGTCCTTCCCCCAGCTTTACAATACAAACACCGTTTGCTTCTGGAGATGACAGTTACTGCCCAGAAGAGCTAACTCTAGTTAGCACTTCAGAACTGAATGAGGTTACATTCTGTTTCTGTTCACGGTATGATATATTCTCTATTGACTACATGGCATTAACTCATGAGTCAGGTAAGTGCTGTTGTAATACTTTCTGATTTTATACTTTTTCTAACCACGACTTCTCTAAAATAACAGGTGGAGATGAAATTGTGTATGTAATGTCTCATGGACAAGCACTAGACCCGACTAGTGTTCGTGCGGAAATTGATAATAATTGCGCCTTTGTTCGTGTTCAAGTGCCCGGGAGGTTCTATGAAAACATCACAAGCCTCACTGATGCACAAGTTCTTGCTGTTTTTGTGTAAGTTCTTCGGTCTTTGGATAAACGTGATTTGACTGTATTCATCTAACTCTTACACTTCTTCATAGACTTGACAAGCTTGGGAACACTACCAACACTACCGAATTATTACTTGATGAAGCAGAGGCTGAAGTTGGTACGTATCATATAAATTTTCCATGGTAATTTGACACTGCAATGTAACTAACGATGTACTCACCATTCTACAATCCCTCCTACCATCCATCTTTGAAGGTGTGACTGTTCCTTGGGTGATTGGGCCAGTATTGCAACCCTTGAACTCCTCTACATTGCCATCACCAAAGCCTTCTGAATACTCTACACAACCGTCACCAAAGCCTTATGAGCTTATATCAACTCCTCCAAGTTCCCCGTCAACCATTGACCAGCTACTGCTGCTAACCCCCAATCCTACACAAATAGCAACCTCCCCTAGTACCCAGATGACAAGCGAAGCAATCCAGCCACCATCACGTCAACCAGAAGTTGTTTCATTCGTTCTATCATCAGTACCACAAGCTTCTCCGTCTGAGAAACCCTCGCCTTTTGAACTGGACACCGACCAACCTTTGCCACAACAGTCGTCCACGCCAACCAACCAGGCAACTCAAGAAGAAAGCGGCCCGAAACCTACTTTGCAGCCAATTTCTTTACAGTCAAGTACACAGCCATCATCCACCCAACCAACAACATTTCTACCATCAGTCAACCCTACCAATCAGCCCACAAGTGTGAGTTTATGTAATGCAAACATGTCTTTTATTTTCATTCGCACTTTCAACCTAATATTATCTACAATTGATTTATATATTGCAACACAGAGTCCTGCTACCAACCCTACAGTATCGCCGACATCGAACCCTACGGCAAAGGTAAGCAGCTTCTATTGTCGTTTTGTGTGTGTATATAAGATGTGTGCTGCTTTGCTGTGCCGCGTCGAGTCTATCTCTTGACTCGAGGAAGGACAGCCGTCATCTCAAACATGCACCAATTCTTTTTAACTCTCCTCTCTTCACATAATTCGTCTCACAGCCATCTCAGAGTCCATTGATATCTCCATCAAAAAGTCCTAGTAAGGAGCCTTCAGTTCGACGTACGCAAAAACCTACAACTCCTCGTCCAACTCCTCCACCGGTAATACCAGGCGAACCAACTGTTTCACCAACTCTCAAGCCCACAGAGCAGCCATCAATCGAGCCTTCATTGCAACCGTCTAGACATCCATCATCTCTGCCCTCTGGCCAACCAAATCAAGTACCATCAACCAATCCATCAACACAGCCTTCTAGCCAGCCTGTCTCACAGCCTTCAATAGAGCCATCTAGTCAACCTTCTGCATCTAGTCAACCATCAAGTCGTCCATCCACTCAACCAACGCTTCAACCGAGCACGAAGCCATCGAATCAACCTTCTTTGCGACCATCAATACAACCAAGCTCAAATCCATCTCCTCAACCTTCCCAAGTACCATCATCTCAACCATCAATCGAGCCCTCATCACAACCGTCGCCTCAACCATCAGCACAACCCTCCAGTCAGCCATCGCTCAGCCC
>Ga0214478_100629_pt1 | contig 20227 bp, 14 predicted proteins | sample M1_20Mar14CPVII9_2_FD_178001 | JGI IMG/M metagenome (GOLD analysis project Ga0214478, IMG submission 178001) | Marine eukaryotic communities from Monterey Bay, California, United States - M1_20Mar14CPVII9sort6BwellD7 | ecosystem: Environmental > Aquatic > Marine > Unclassified | place: USA...
GATGATTGTTCTTCCCAACAAAATATCCCAACCATCCCATATCCTTGGTACCTTCAGGAACATAGCCGACGTCAACACTTACTTCGTCATCATCTTCCTCATCAATTTCAATTTCGTGTTCATTTTGGATATACAACTCAGTATAATTCCCCTCTTTGTTTGTTTTTATACTACTTAGAATACGTCTATTATCATCATCGGTAGTAATATCTTCAATGTTCATTGTTTCTCCTCAGTGTTCTTCCAAAGTTACAGCATACAAACTTGTATTGATAACAAGATGTGATATAAAGCATAAAAGTTCAAAAGTTCACGATATGATCAGTCTTCAAAGAGAGACGACTATGTAATATATACCAATAACTGTCTTAATAATGAGATGATTCTTGTTCTCGATCAATTTGTTCTTGTTATCTGTTTCTGCGGGGAAGATAAATTAAATAATCAAGAAGATAAGAGGAGAATAAAGAGGAGAAGAAGAACATCATGTGAGAATTCCGATGAAAAGGGGGAATAGAATATGTAGCAAATTTAGATACACAACATCACCAGAAACATCATCTCTATCAAAAGAACATTAATCATCACATCCAAAGCCTCACCTATCCTCAAATAGTCAACCTGATATGTGCTAGAGAAGTGGGACCAAAGTTGGCGATAAAACGTAGTAGTTAGTACATCAGTTAGTGGTGGAGTAAGAGTAGATACTTATGTTAGCTTTGAAAGTGTTGATCATTAATACAGCTGCTGCGAACAAAGAGATTGGTGAGTGATGTGTGATGGATGATGATGATGGCTGACTAATGGTTTCACTGTGTGTGGTTGCGAGTGGAAAGTCTGAGTTACATTTTTTCTCCAAGACGACAAGGTGCTGCAGTTATACTGCCATAAGTAAATGAACTATAGTACAATTGGCCCCCGTATAACACTGGCTTTTATACCGAGATTGTGATGTACATCTAATTGCTTGATATATTTAGCCTAACTACTGTCTCCTCTCTATATACCACCAGTCATATACATACAAGATTTAATTTATATCACATATAAAAATTATTCGGGAAGAAAAAATATACACAACATATATGAATACTATTCAGATGTACGATGCACAGGCCGACACTATCAAAATAGAAGATATTACTACCGATGATACTAATAGAGTTATACTTCATCGTATAAAAAGAAACAGTGGGGATGACGACTATAATCATGTGCTACACATCCAAAATCATCATGATGATTATGACAAGCATTGTATTGATTATGTCCCAGAGGGTGCTAAGGATATGGGATGGTTGGGATATTTTGTTGGTAAAAACAATCATTTAAAAGAATTAGAACTTTTCAATAATATTGATATAGATGTTCTTGAGCCATTCATCAGAGGATTAAACAACAACAAATCAATATGCAAATTCAATTTTTATTATATTGATCTATCAGGTGGCCAGATATTCACAATGATGGGTCAATTCTTCAAAAACAATAGTATTGGGGTAATCTATATGGAGGAGTGTGTCATAGGGGTTGAGGGAGCACGTCTACTCGCTTTGGCTATCGGGAGTTTCAATTCCTTGACAGAACTGTCACTCATTCATGCCAACATTGCCGATGAGGGGTTAGTTAATATTATTACATCATTAAGCATGCATCCTAATATGAAGTCTCTTGACTTGGATGGCAACCAGCTACAGACAAATGGATGTAAGGCACTCTCAACTCTGCTGAAGTGCTCATGTACCAAGGTAGAAAAGCTTGACCTCCGAAGTAATGAAATCAACGACGAGGGAATAGATGCTTTGGTCCCCGTTTTCAAGAATTACAACAATTTGCAAAAATTGTGGCTTGACAACCACATATCCGTCACATCAAGAGGGTGGCAGAAACTTGCATCAATATTGGCATCTCCCAACTCCAAATTGAAAGAACTTCATATGTCAAATTCTAGTATCGATGACGAGGCAGCTGCTGCATTTGCCAGTTCTCTGGTGAACAACAGCTCTTTGAGTAGACTGGAACTATATGGCATTCAATTAATTACTGAAAAAGGGTGGGGAGCTCTCTCCGGACTACTTTGTGACACGTCGAGTGTCAAGTCAACTTTTCTATCTAACCACACACTCCAGAATGTGGTTGGAAAGCCTAAAGATGCGTTCCGGAGGTTGGACAGCCTAGGAACGGTGCATCAATGTTTACTGTCACTGAACCGTAGATACATCAAGAAAGAAGTTGCAATGATTAAGATTATACAGCATCATAATGATATCAACATGATGCCATTCTTCGAGTGGGAGTTCAAAGTCTTGCCTCTTATGATTGGTTGGTTTGAGAGAGCATCTACTATTGAAATGCCAAAGGATTATGAAGCCAATATTGGTCCAAGGAAGCTCTCATCAATCTACCAATTTGTCAGAGGCATGCCAGATTTGTATGTGGAGACTCGTCTCAGGCAGGAATTAGAGGAAATCAAGGCGGCACGATTACAAATGGAAGAGCGTGAGAGAGGCATTTTAGAACGGCTTGGACGTAAATAATGCCTCTAGATAGTTTATGTTCTCTTATTGGCAGTTTAGTCATACCGTATAACCTAGTTTACACTACTATCCCATCAAGATACTAATACTGGCTACTGGCATCCCTACCTTCTAGAAACGGCTGTCTTTAATACCACATGAAACCTTATCTGACTGCAAAACTTAACATTCGTAGTATGCACCCTACCTCCATTTCAATAATACTCAATATGACGTGCAAAACAAAGCATATGCACATCTATTAAATATCCAATCTATCTAAAAGATGCTACCCTCCAGATACATACAAAGTAATACCAACCCAGCCAAGAAAACCGCACAACCCAATGCACTCATAATTAAACATATAGTTTCCTTCAACGTAAAGAATAAACATCGACATGGACATACATTCACAACATCACCATCATTATACGTTGTTGATCCTATAACACTTGGGAATGGTACTGTACTACTGTTATTATTGTTTGGTAATATATTTGTTGAACCGTTGTTGTTTATAGAACGTTGGATCATATTTTGTACACGTAATGGTATACTTGGTCGTTGTTCGTAGGAGTCGAATGAGAATACGGATGCTGTATCATCTTCTTCGGATAGTATACCAATATTGTTTGATGTTTTTGTGGATGTTGTTGGTGGTTCATTATTAGTACTACTAGCGGTACTTGCTAATGTTTTATATGGATTATCTTTTAATATTGTACTATTTGTTGGATCAGTAGTTGTTGTATTATCGTCTTGAGTTGTTTGAAGATTTGTTGCAACACTTCCAACTTGTATCCAACCTTCCTCTTTATCTTTCTGATCTTCTATTGCTGGTGTATTAGTTTGGCTCTCGATATCGTTACTATTATCTGCATCATCTACAGGATCTTCTGCCGATGCCACTGCCTCAAGTAGGGACTCCTCCTTTGCAGTAGTAGCTGTCGCCATCTTTGTTATCTCTTCTCTCTAGATATTTTGCAAAAATAAAGTTCACTGAGGAGGTGCTGGGTATAAAATGGGGTATACACTTTTTTGAGGGTGATACTAACAACCAAATAAGAAATTGCAAAGATATGGAAAAGATCTTTTGAACACCCCAATTGAATTCCCGTTCTCAAAAGTTGCAAGCAAATTATAAAAGAGAGAGTTCTCAAATCGTCAGCGCAATAAAGGAGATAAACAACAGTATAAGAGTATATATACTTAGTTCAATCATGCCAGCATTAACAATATACAAAGGTAAACTATTCGGTACCTTAACCACACGGCCATTGGCGGGAGATGATTTACAAATTGTTTGTATTATACTTGGTACTTACCGTTTGATACAGTTGATGTAAGTTATTGATTATATATTGATTGCTGTTTATATAGTTTTATATGGTTTGTACTATGTTATTGTGTATGGATGATGTTTGTGTTATATATTGCAATCACATCTTATGTTCATCTTTTCCGTTCTCAAACTACAACTGATACATCTATAACATAGGATCTAGTAGCGGTTTGAACTGATACCGCATATCGTCGTGTAGAGCATAATCTCAGCTTTCTATAGAGCCATTGAACGTCAACTGAAACTTATTTTACAATATTTTATGATAGCTAGTAAAAAAGCTTAGTCAAAATGGTCTCACTAGTGAGACCATAGCGGGAAAACTGTTAACTGTCGATGAATACACAAATTATGAAATTACCAGAGATTTATTTAGTAATGTATTCATTATATTGGCATGTATATTCATGGGTATTGATGTTGCTTGGATATTAATGATTTGGGGTGCTGCTAGTTTGGGTCGCGAGCCTATCAGGCTCGGTATCTTTTTTATTCCACATGTAGCCATTCCCCCGCTGACGGCTCATTGTGCCCATTCTTACACTACTGACGATATTGAACAACGAGTAGTATATGTAGACGATGCAAAGCCTTGCAATGTAGTGACGATATGCGTATTATCTAATCATCATCATAATTAATTTTTCTATTATTACCCGCCTTCATGCTATGTATGACTAAAACTTTAAACAATATAAGGAATTAAGGTGCTGCAACTTTACAGCAAATAATACAACAACTTAATAAACCAACACAATATAAATAAACCTCATTAATTAGCAATTGTATTAAATACACTTCTTTGCCGGGTAATAATTAATATCAACACCGCCATCGACCCGTCGTCGTATCATATTACTATGCATCATTGTCGTCGTGTGCAAACATCATCATCAGAAGGTACAAGTGAACTGTCATTCGACCGTCTATATTAACGTATACTATATGGCAGTGGCATTTAAAATATCATACAATCGTCGGCAGCATATGTTGTAGAGCCACTTCCACCGACAAACATTGTTAAAAGTTGTGTTTGGTGTTTGGTAGAATTAAATTTCAAGTTGTTACACGGACATAGATTAGGTAGATTTTCGGTCGGTCTATCATTAATCAGTCGTTCATCGGGTACTGTTGATTATTATTTGGATTGGTTATTTGGTAGTTGGTACTATTTATTGTGGGTTAGTTTCGTATCGTGTTATTCGATTCGATACTGAAGGTGGAGTTGGAGATTAGAATTTACTGCCTCAGAGACTAGTTGTGCATGTATTTCTGCACGAACCTTATACAACATTTGTGTAGATTAACATTTTAATTGGTATTACTTATCAGTTGGTAAGTAGTGTGATTGATTGATGTGTATGTTTTGATTGCAAATGATTTGTATAAATGTACCAACAACTAAACTTTCTCTCTTCTCTATCTCTCTCTCTCTCTCTCTCTCTAGTACTCCTCATACTAAACAGAAGATATTGATATGTATTACCTACCACTAGGGTGAACTTTGTACAAGAATCAGATATTAATAAAGATTCTATATCTTTACCTCCTCAAGACCGACGGAGTCATACTTATTGGTAGCAATGTTGATAGTAGTCAGGATAGAAAGCACAGGTATGGTCCATTGCCGATTGGCCGGGATTAACCTTGTGGACTTGACAGACGAACCACATTACTATAAGAAGTAGAAGAAGTTGGTTGGTGGGAGGAATGCATGTAGTATTAACTCTCAAGGATTGCTGATAAAGGTGTTGAATGTCATTGCATATGTCTTTACAAGTGGGGCGATCTTATTAATCTTCACAGCCTAGCAGGGAAATGAGTGAGGTGAGGGACTACGGCTCTATGCTGATGTCCAGCCATTCTCAAAGTACTACATGTCACCATGGCAACAGTGGAGGTTATGTTAGTGAGGAGTTATCGTAATCTGAGATTCTAAATCTATTGGCGGCGGAGAAGTATATGTAAGTACTTAACTTGTTTTCTCACGTTAACATTATGGTTTGCTTTTGCTTTTCATTTCCCAACAAACATTGCTAAACAATCTCTTATAAACACACACACATCAAACATCTTAACTGCATCTATTGATACACTGGGCACATATCCACATCCCACCCTTAGATTGTGACTCTTGCCCATGAAAAGAGAGTTGACTGACTCGAACGGAAGAACAGTCAAACCTGCCCTGTTTCTCGGTCCAAGATGCACCGCACTGAAATCCATGCATCGGGTGCTGGCAATTCATGCACGTAAAGTGATAATCTATATTAAATGGATCGTTTGGCATACCACATAAGTCTCCTGCAGCACATCCAACAGAATTTGAAGAGACTGCACTGGACATAGATGTAGAAGAATCCAACCCATTAGCTTCCAATAGCTTCTGGCTTTGTTTACGTTTTCTACCACTGCTTCTTCCTCCACCATTATTAGCGCCATTTACATCATCTGATGCAGTTCGTCGTGCAGGATCTGGCATGATAGGGAGTCGAGTTTTTGTCTTCCGTACCGTGTCTTGTGCTGAAGCTGCCTTGCCCGATTTGCAACTTTTGACAGTGATACAGTTTTGGTATATTTGCTCCAATTGGGGGAAAACCATCTTGTAAAGCTCGGGGTCTTCCTTTGCCATTTCTTCAATACGTCCATTCAGTTTGTGGATTTCATTGTATCTCATCAACTTAGTGGATGGTACAGAAACTCTCTTTGGCAAATCTACTACAGCGGCAGTAGCTGTGGCGACAGCAGTGGCTGTGGCTCCGCCGACAGTAGTGGATGCACTTGAGGATAGAAAGGCAGGCAATGATGCACTACCCAGCCCTGGTATCTCCATTAAGTCAATCATATCTTGTCTGACTATGTGATACAAAGGACTGTTTGTGATGTGCCATCTTGGATGTAATGTATCATTATCCTTCATCGACCTGGAGGGATGCTCGAGCAGTGCTCTCTGGATGTATCTGTCCCTGATGAATGTTGAGGTGTGATGGTGGAAGTTGCTCTGACAGTGAGGTGTATCTCCGTCCAAGACAGGATCAGGAATGAAGACCCACCTACACTAACCTTACGACTGATGGTGTAGACAGTGCCAGTTGAGGGAAGTGTGTCAGCTAGTAGGCAAAATCTGCCCTCGATGGACTTGATTAAGTCTAAACCATCCTTTTTGGTGGTCCATTGCTGACCGTTTATTGTATGAATAACCATACCAACTTTAAGAGACATTGCCTTGAATACACCGTTCTTTGGGTTGATCTTGAATAAACTGTCGGCGGCGATGTTGGTCACTTTAAAAGCAAATACATCTCCAACTTGTACGCCTTGCAGAGTCAAACCTAGTTCAGCCTTGTTCATTCGGTCACCTCTGATAGCAACAGTCTTAGGAGAAGACTGTTGTCGTCCATGGAAAGGATTCGGGACATCCTCAACAGTATTAGTAACATGTAAGCTATGAATATGCCCAAGCTCATCCTTCTCCCTCACCAACACATACTCTGAAAATACTCGTCCATCATTGATAGCCTTCTTCAACTCTACCGTTGCATCTTGAATGTAATCTTCTACAAGATCACGGTGTAGATGCTGTAACTCTGCTATTACCCACTTTCTCATAATTTGCTTACGGTTACCACCAGCTTTGAGTTTTGTCATAGACGATTCACATCGTGATGTAGCGCCCTTATCAGAACATATGAAAAACTTAGTGGTATGGGTGGCTGTTCGTATCTCTTTGCCTCTATCCATCCGATCCACCCAGTTCTTCAATTCCTTGTCACCTTGTACAAGATTCTTCATGTTTTGGATGTGAGTATCCAGTTCTTCCTCAGGTTGAAAGACACCATACAATAACTTATACTTCATGTCCTTGAATTTCCTCTTGTCGTCTCTCTTCAGAGAAGCTGCCTTATTATCACCATTCTTATCATTATGGAAAGTATCTTCTACTTGGTTCTTGTCGAATACTTTAGCTACCGTCTGCCAAGCCGGTCCACCATCAGTACACATTGTACCCTTCGGGGTATTAAGTTCCATATCAATCAGCACGCCCGTCAATATTTCAATCTCTTCTTCCGGTACCTGGAAAATACCTGCGGGGGCAACAAGTCCACCCCAATCACATACTGAGACTGGGCCAGTCTTTAATGTATATTTAGTACCATTATGAGTAGAATCCACCCAAAAGGAATCACCACCATAGACTCTGACATTCAATACTTCAATTGGTGTTTGTTCCATCCACGACAGTAGTGTAGGTGTTTGTGAACAATGTGTCGTTGCAAACTTCCCAGAAACACCGTATCTACTATCATGATCCTTCAACTTTATACCTTCAGCGTAGAATATGAGATTGGATTCGTGTTCATCTCCACCCCATGCCTCAACTCTGCCCTTCCGCATTACCCTATGCATTAAGTTATGATCGAGTTTAACACCATCAAATTGATCAGACATGACCGTCCTAACTGTATGAGATTGTGCCCTACTTTTCCCCATGGCCTTTAGCAACTTTTCTTTCTTTGGAGTTAACATATCCTCATTGGTTATAATCTTACTTTCAGACTTCTCCCTAGCTTCTAGTGATACAAGTAGGTGTTTTGATGTTGCAGGTAAGCAGAATTCTTTTACTTCATAATGAGGTAGTCCGTCGGAAGGATTATTGAATAACATCCTCATTTTAAATCCACAACAATTATCATCCTCCCTGTCGTTAACTTTACAGCTGCCGCATACTAAAGTGAACCTTTTACGGGGGTACATTGATAATATCCTCTCGTCAACGTCGTCTTGATTTTTATGACTATTTTTACTAATTAATCGATGTATACCGTAAGGTTGGATTAAACCGGCAATAGTACCCATAAATGACTCTTCTCCTTCATCATATATACTACCTTCTTGCATTACACTAAAGTGTGATGGTAAATGAGACTTAGGTTTATCATCGTCGAGTTGTTGTTGTATAGTACTAATCGAATTGCCTTCGTCAGCATTGCTAACATCTGATCCTACATTTAAATCCATCGCGGTGATACTATGATTATATAGCGATAGGACAGCTAGTAGTTTGTACTGAGAGGTAGTTGGTAGAGGAGGCGGTGAAGTTGTTGAAGGTGCACCTTAAATATTTTTAAAGTTTTTATATATGTATTTAAAGAATGTGATACGTAATACATAGCACGGAGACGGGTAATAATACGGAATACACTATCTTCGATGAGAGTTATGTCAACGTGCCGCAAGGGTATACCTCTCTTCTTTGTTGCTATAACAGTTAGTACCTCTACCTAGTATCGTACAGTGATATTGCACAACATGAGATTGAGCCGCCACGACCTACATGTGGAATAAAAAAGATACCGAGCCTGATAGGCTCGCGAGCCCAAAAAAACAGATTCTAAAAGAAGGGTTCTCAATGTTGATGGTGGCAACAGTAGAGTAGTTGAGCAGTATAATAATATAAATAGTAACTAACCATGCCAGCATTAACAATATACAAAGGTAAACTATTCGGTACCTTAACCACACGGCCATTGGCGGGCGATGATTTACAAATTGTTTGTATTATACTTGGTACTTACCGATTGATACAGTTGATGTAAGTTATTGATTATATATTGATTGTTGTTTATCGTTTATATGGTTTGTATATTATGCCTGCTATGGTGGGATTATATTTACGCTGTTGTGCAGTTTATATATGAAGTGCTTATATTTTATCTTCATCTTATATCCTCTTTTCCGTTCTCTAACTTTGATACACAAACAATCACAACACATAACAAACAGATGTTTACTACCATTAATAATCAATTACTTCATACAACGTTTCTCCGGTACCGACCTCCTAGTTAACGGTCACGGAATTTGGTGTACAAACTACGAATTACATAATGACTCCAATGACTTTTTAGTATTAACAGTAGATGAATATACAAATTATGAAATTACCAGAGATTTATTTAGTAATGTATTTATTATATTGGCATGTATATTCATGGGTATTGATGTTGCTTGGATATTAATGATTTGGGGTGCTGCTAGTTTGGGTAGTCCTACCGTGCCTAATGGTAGAGATGATTATTTGAGGTACGTGTATGTATGTATGTATGTATGTATGTATGTATGTTATTTGTCGGTATAGACTAACACATTCTACGACTTGTCAAAACAGGAAACTTATATGGGCTAAAATGTTCTTCATCAATCTCTTCCCCATATGCCTCTTAATAGTGGGATGTCTTCGTGTTGCCCAAATGCGTAAAGACAACTACGGCTGTGGCTACGATGAAAACGGTGAACCATACCCATTAGTGAACGATACAACACCCGATAGTGGACCACAATATAACCTATTCTGTGCATTACTAGTTACATATGCAATGGAATTATTCGTATGGCCAGCAATAGTTGCTAATAAGATTATGAAATGGATACGATCAAACAAAATTACACAGAAGCACATGTATAAAACAGAAGCCAAGGGTGAAAGATTGGAACAATGTTTAGGTGGATTATTAAAGTGTGTTTCAATGTGTTTTCCTAGTCAGGGTGGACAAGAACTAAAGAATCAGGGTGAAATGAAAGACTTTGCTTCTAATCTCATGGAGTTTGCTAATAATGAATCCAAGGTTGATGTGGTATTATCTGACATGTATGTGGGTGGGAAGTTATTGGCACGGGTACAGGCCGAACGACGTATGAATGGTATTATCAAATTACAACGTACGACGAATCAACGTGCATCCGATAAGAAGAAAAGTAGTACTAATAAGAATGATGGTATCGAGGAAGTGAAGGTAACACGTGGTAAAGATGAGCAGGCTATCATCAAGGAAGTGAAGGAAAGTAGTGATCATGATAAGGATGCTAATCCACCGGTAGCAAATAGGAGAGAATTACTTGGTAGTCAATCATATCGTAAACGACGATCTATCCTTACATTACAGACAGATGAGGATGGTAAAGATTGTATTGTGGTTGCCAAGGATGTTCTGTCCAGTGACAACGGAGCTGATGTCGAGACACTCCGAGCTGCCGCACATTATTCAATCTACGCCCAATACATTTACTTTCATGTACACATGACACTTGAGAGTTTAATACCGACTGATGCAACCAACTTTGTTCGGGATTTTGACTTGTTTGGGCCGATTGATAAGTATTCATTTGCCATGTGGGATATACCATATGCTCATATACATTATGCCAACTTTTATAACGGTATTGCGGCTACGCCATATGCTATATTGGTAGATGATGAAGAGGAGAGTGTGGTGATTGTTATTAGAGGAACTAACTCGTTGGAAGGTAAGTAGTTCTGTTTAAATCACCACATATGGTCTGCCTCGAGTCATGATGTAGATATACTAACGACAACCTCCATTTTCTTCTTTCCTTGTACTCCAGATTGGGTAGCAGATTTACAATATGTACCCCAGCCTTTGGATAAGGTTGGTGACTTGTGTGGGTTCGATGGCAAGGGACATCATGTTCACAAGGGTGTCTTAACTCGTTGCAAGTGGACATATAATGATATTAAGAAACAAGGAGTCCTCAAAAACCTATACTCGAGCATGAGTCCGTACAAGGACTACGACCTTGTTGTGGCAGGGCATTCTCTTGGTGGAGGATGTGCTCAGGTGCTTTCCCTCATGCTTCGTCCATCCTTCCCATCGCTACGATGTTATGCCTTTGAACCACCAGGATGTATCTTTGATGACGTTCTGTCAGAAGACTGTAAAGAGTGGATAACGTCCATAGTTCATCATGAAGATGTGGTACCAAGGGTGACTCAGCCCAACCTCGAGAGTCTTCGAGATGAGTTCTTTGATGTGGTAGCTAGGATCAAGGTGCCCAAGAGTAAAGCATTTCATGATGTTCGGACTCCTTGTCCCGAATCACATCTTGCGTCAAGAAATGCAAAGGTCATGTGTCCAAAGAGTCAAATTGAACCCGACACTGAGTTTTATACAAAAGTTCAAGAGTTTAGGAAAGAACGAGCCATGAAGAATCAGAGTGGGGCTATAGCCGTAAAGCTATACATCCCAGGAAACATCATATACCTTGTAGATACCATGGGTGATGGGAAGAAGTATGTGCCGTACTGGGCATCAAGATATGAGTTCAATCAAGTTATTCTGTCGGGAAGGATGCTAGCTGATCATTCAATGCCTCCATTAGTTGATATTCTCAGGACATTGAACCTAGATGATGTACACGAAGAGCATACTTGGCACATTCCTGATCAAGAGATAGAAGAAGACGATTTAGAAGTCCGTCTGGTTGTTCCCTTCTCATTCCCTCATGGTATGGAGCCTCTTCTTCTCGTGGGATTGGCAGTGGCTGCAACTATTATGGCATTGATTAGTAATCAAGGGTGTCGGTATGTTGATCGGTCGTCTGTAATATACCCTATCGATGGAGAACCATATAATGGCTTCGGTCTTAGAGCTGGGTTATGGTCATACAGCCTTGCCGAATGCATCGACGGAGAAAGCTGTGACACAGATGACATATCTGAAAACATTTCAAACTTAGTTTCATCGGATTACTGTCAGCCTTACACAGACAACTTGTTTCAACCGAATGCATACTGGAAAGCTGCTAGAATATTTGGGAGCCTTTCTGCTCTCTTCGGGCTTATTGGGATTGTCTTATTCTCGATATCGACTTGTACCAAACTGAAAAGGAAGAGGTGGTATTTAACATGTGCAATCTACCTTGGTGCGACTCTGTTTCAAGGTCTTCAGTTTTGTAAGTACTGTGCGATATGTGTATATCATGTGTTCATATGATCTGTCTTCTTTGTTCCGAAGTCTGATCTCTTAACCTCTTCTCGTTTCTCCCCACTCAAACTCAGTATTCTTAAAGAGTGATCTGTGCTCTGTATGGACAACAGACGGAGGGGATAGAGATGAAACAACTAATGCTCTAACATCTGAAGGAGATCAAAGGGTTGATTCAACGTGCTACCTTTCCACTGATGGTAAGCTTGCAATTGCGGCGACTATATGTTGGTTTCTAACAGCAGTTGGCTCTGCTCACATGGCGAAAGCGAACAAATGACTAAGTCAAAACTAAGTATACGAGATGTAGACTACAATGATTAGGGCTAGGATATTTGTTTACTTGGTTCCACATGCTTCTTATCTTCATCTTAACCTGATCAATCCAAGGTACTTTATAGAGGGTGACCCTTCCCTCTCCTCACAGTTGCTACACATAACCACTTACTCGACCCTTCTATCTCCCACCATATAAACTCTTTTGGTACGTATTCGTGGCACCTTTCTTCTTCTTCTTCCCGGATCCACCACGTTTACTACTGCTGCTACCATCATTTAATACCTCAACCTTGCGCTTTCTCATTCCCTTCATCTTGTATGATCCTTCCCCACCATCTTGTGGAGCATATCGATCACTGCTACTCTTTCTACTCTTCTTCCTCTTTACTCCACTCAACATATCATCACCACTATCATCATTATCATTACCAAATGCATCGTCAATACCAGCACCGACGGTACCAAATCCACCACTAATCACATTTAAATTACTCAATTCATCTCTTCTCATTTTAGTACGTAACTTCTTCTCCTTCTTACCCACCGTGAAACGTATCATGTGACTTTCTTCTAATTCTTGTTGGGCCGCATCTTGCTGTGCCAACTTTCGTGATGCCTCGGATTGTTTACCTAGTAAGGCGCCACCTCGTACATCTTCCTCTTCGGGTGCGTCAGTAAATTGTGATTTAATAACTTGTGTTAATTCATATCGTGATAGACGATCACGTTGCTTTTGGAGGAGACGTTCTGCCTTAAGTAGGGCACGTTCATTATCTAATTCGAATGGTACTGCTTGATGTCTTGGTGGTTGGTAGATACCTCCCGTATTGGTATCATCTTCTTCTTCCTCTTCTAGTGCAATCTTTGGTTTGTAGGATGATGTTTCTTCATCTTCACTAACATCACTGTCGTTAGAGCTGTCAGATTTGGTATCATCATTTTGCTAAGGTTTCCCGAAAACGAACAAAGATGTGATCAGTAAATGTGTACACATCATATGCACACATTACACACACGGCAAAACACACACATTATCTCACCTCATCATCATCAACATTCTCAAACATCTTCATCATACCCTGCAAATCAGGCCTGAATGATAACGGATCAGCACTTTCCTCTACATCATTTCCCTTCACATCTCCCTTCATACCATCCCCACTCTTCTCACCACCAATTCGTTCAACATCTTCAGTATTATCACGTGCGGCAAAAGTACCGGCACCCAATGTACTTAATGCTAATAATTTATCAATTTGATATCGTAATTTCTTTTCAAGGGGGCGCATCTTGGTTAATAATGTGCGTTGTTCTATGAGACGTGTTTGTAGTTGTTGTATTTCCTTCTTCCTCTCTTCATTTATACTGTCATTCTTATCAGATGATTTGGCAGTAGTAGAAGATTGTTTAGCCTCCAATCGATACTTTAATAATAAAGTTAAATCAATCAAATAACTAATCATAATACCATTCTTAACAGATAGATAATCTAAACTATCTTTTTTGGCATTGTATTGTTTCGATGTAGTATGGGATGTTATTGTTGTATGGAGTGTTGTTGATATTACATTATTTGTTTTGGATAATGTTGTTAGTAGATTATTGTTGTTAGATGCCATGATTGTGTGTACAGTGATGGCGATGTTATCTTTTGGAGAGATATGATATCAAAGTATAAATTACGATGTCAAATTTGATTGCAGTAAAAACGGTATCTTGGAGGAGTTTACCACTACTTCTTTTTTTCCAGCGATATTCAACAGCACACTACTACTAATTAGTAGGCTATATATCACACCTTTAGCGCCTATTGGGTTCTAATAGGAAGATAGAGGACGGCAAAGTTGAGTAGGATAATAATTTGTTTGGTTGAGGATTTGTGATTGATGGAATATCATTGAGCGATACAACGGCCTCCTACTATGCTATGATATTAGAGAGGGGTAAACACAATTAGTATATATATCGTGTCATCAGTAGTTATTCTATCATCAGTAGTAGATCGTAAAATATCAACAACTTAAACGGCGGAACTAGGAAGAGCGTCCAAGATTAAGCTCGTAAGATTCACAACATAAAAAAATTACATATTGCATTAAAGAGCTGAGATACGAAGTAACTCTCTTAGAGATAACAATTGAGAAGGGACTTCTAAGTATTATAATAGTTTTATGTAACATCAGGGGTACTTAATTTATAGATATATCAGTGTAAGGTTGAAGAAGGTACAGTAGTAATAAAAAAGAGCGATCATCATGCCAATAGCCGTGTTGACGACCACTCATCATAGATACAAGGAAACTCTATATTGAGAATTGAACAGAATGATAATACCTGTAAGGAGCTGACAATAGCAGAGGGTGCTTATACAAGAGATGGTCGACAAGAATTCAACTCAAGAGACGACTTTGCCAGACTCGGCACAAATATTGGGACAAATACTCATCTCATAAATTTAGTGGTTGATCCATCAGAATTGGACGTTACTCACAGAGAATTCTTTGAGGGTCTCACACGAAATAGTTCTATTAAAAAGGTTTATCTTCATGGTTCCCGTAGCATGAATGATGTGGGAGTAGCTCACGAGATATTGAAATCCTATCAGACAAACAGCAACAATCTCGTCAATCTTTGTCTTCACAATATTAATCTACAAAATGAGGGAGGGCATGTCCTTGCTGCAACTATACAAAGCTGTACAAACCTCAATTTATTGAGCTTAATCAATAGTGATATACGTAATAAGCAACAGCTACATATCTTGGTTGATGCAATTAGGGGGAATCATTCTTTAGAGTACTTAAATTTGAGTGGATGTAGAATGGCAGCTTCTAAGTGGGTAGCACTTTCTACTCTCATTGTTGATCAACAATCTAATTTACGTCGTCTTGAACTAACCTACACTAATGATGATATTGGGGGTTTGACTGCTATTATAAACAGTTTAGTCAGCAATACAAAGATGGAAATCATACGCTTAAAAGGCAATCTATACCACCCACATGTTGCAGATGCATTTTCAAGGCTACTATGCAACACATCAAGCATCAACCAAACTTATTCTTCCAATCATACACTTTATTCTTTATCTATGCCGGCGGGACATCGTTATATGGACAATAATCTAAAGTCCTTGTTTCGAATGAATAAGGGAACAAACAAAAGTTATGTTGCAATGATGAAAATCCTAAAGTGCCATCCCAGAATTGATATGGAACAATTCTTTGGATGGGATGCGGAAGGTGAATGGACTTTGAAAGGACTTCCATATGTACTAGTTTGGTTTGAGAAAGCACGGGAGGCTGTAATAGGTAATGATGAGGAATACGAGGACGATAATGATGGAGAGAAAGAATATAGTGTCGAGAAACGGAAGTTGTTAGCAATCTATGAGTTTACAAAGGCCATGCCATTACAGTTTGTAGGTTTAAAATGGGTAAAATAGAACAAATCGGTAGATAACCTTAGCCTTATCCCTACCTACTATTACTACCGCCGCCCGAGTCTATCTATTATGCTCCTCTTCCGCTCTGCTAGTTTAGCCAATTCTTGCTCTTTTCTCAGTTCCTCCGCTTTTATATCTTCCAATTCCTTCTTTAGACGAACTTCTACATAATCAAGAGGCATTCCCCTGACGAACTGGTAGATAGATGAAAGCTTCCTTGGTTCGATATTGGGCTCAAAGCCCACTGGCATAGTCACTAAAGATGCTCTTTCAAACCAATCGATAATAAGAGGTAAGACTTTGAACTCCCATTCAAAAAATGGTGTCAAATCAAAGTCGTGGTGATGCTTTAGAATCTTGATCATTGCAACTTCTTTCTTATCGTCTCCGACGTTCAAGTCAAGTAATTGCTGTAGTGGATGTGTATATTTCAATAGCCCCAAACTTGTAAGCGTGTGGTTAGATAGGAAGGTTAAATTGATACCCGATGTATCACAAAGTAGTTTTGAAAAGGCCGACTCTGTATTTGCAGTGGGCATGTCAATAATGGATAGAGTTGTCAATGTGTTGTTGTTAACCAATGCATTAGCAAATGCAGCCAATGCGTCATCATTAATATTGTTAATCATAAGACCAACACCTATCAAGTTAGAATTGGGAGCATCTAATATACTTGCAAGCTTTTGCCATCCTTTAGTTGTAACGGAGGTGTTGTTTTCAAGCTTCAGTGTTTCTAAGTGACTGCAATTCTTTAATCCAAGTGCCAAGGCACCTATCCCCTCATCATTGATTTCATTATTGGAAAGGTTAAGATATTTTAACTGAGTAGCTGAACATCTTAACAAGGTTGACAATGCCGTACATCCATTTGTACTAAAACGATTATCATCCAAATCAAGTCTCTCTATATTGGAATGCATACTCAATGATGTTATTATATCTACCAACCCCTCATCAGAAACATTACATTCTAATAGAGTAACTTTTTGTAATGATTTGTTTTTACTACTTCCAATTGCCAATGCCAATAAACGCCATCCATCATTTCCAAATTGACAATCGTTTATAAATAGTTCTGTAAGGGCGGGGCTATTCTCAAAGAATGGGCCAAGCATTGTGAACATTCTACCGCCCAATAGATCCATATGACAAAAGTTTAATTTGTTAATTGATTTATTGTTGTTTATACCCCCTTGATAAATGGCTCGAGTACTTCCAACACACCTAACCCAGAGGGTGGTGTAAATGTTCTAAAAAGTAACTCCTCTAATTGCTCATTTTTACCTATAAAGTATCCTAACCATCCCATATCACTCGTACCCTCAGGAACATAGTCCTCACATTCTACTCCGTTCACATCATGATGGCCTTGGATCCATAATTGTCTACTGTCATTAGCATGCCGATTATTTCTCCTCATACGCCTAAGCACAGTTCTATTATTCCTATTGGCTGCTATATCTTCTATATTGATACCATCTGCCTGTGCATCATACGCATGAATATTATTCATAATGTCTTTTGATTTACTAATAATTATGTAAATTTTTGTCGGTGCATGTTAATGAGTTACTGTGTAAGGTATAAGTTAGTTTTGCAAATGATAGCAGACATACTAACACCACCACAACACAGCACAACAATGCATAAATACACACCTTATTATTGAATAATCTTGTATAGTGTCTATTTAATGGTGCTATTCTACAACATTGCAAAGAGGTTGCCTATCGTAGACCGTAGAGAGTTTAACCATCAATTGATATTTACCTTAATAGGGAGTCCAGAGTAACAGTTCTTATTTATTTCAACTAGCTTTTTATTGTGCAGACACAGCGAGCGTACAGCTAATCAGCTTATGTACAGCTAATATATCCGAATTTGACATCGGTGTTCTCATTTTCTGGGACTGCTATCCCACATTGGTATCCCCGTTGCAAGAATAAAAGTGCGCACGGCGAATCAATGTTGGGGAAGAGACGCCAGCTACGCTGTGTCTGATTTCTTACTCTCCTACTTTCATAAAACGGCGGCTGCTCTCTTTGCTTCTCTTTGTTTGCTATTCTACTCCACAAAGATTGTCAAAGAACGGCAGTATATTACAATATTGTATCAGTAGAATAGGTTGAGTGGTCGTCGGCGTTGGGGGTTAGCAGTGGTGTAAAAAGGTAAACATACCAAAAAGAAATCAGTAAGGGTGTGGGAGAGTGGTAAATAAGAGGTATTTGCAAAGAGAGAAGAGAAGTTTCATTTGTATAGAGGTAGTAAGTAGCACCATGCCAACAAACATAATAAATGTTGATGTTGATCACGAAGATACCCTGCTTAAGATTGAGCAGAATAATAATACCTTGACGGGTTTGCACATAGGAGATGGAAATCATACTGTTTATAGAACAATCAACAGAAGGGACATCTTTTCTAGGATTGGCAATAGTATTGGGACAAATACTCATCTCAAAAATTTAGTAGTTAGTATTCCATCAGAATTGGACGTTACTACTCACAGGGAATTCTTTGACGGTCTCACACGGAATAATTCTATTGAGAATTTACACCTTCATGGCAGAGGTGACGTTATTGATGTAGATGTACTTCATGAGATATTGAAATCTTTTCAGTCAAATAGCGATAATCTTGTCGAACTTTACCTTAACCGGACTCTTCAAATACAAGAAAATGGGGGAGAGCATATCCTTGCAGCAACCCTCAGGGGTTGCTCAAATCTAACCAACGTCTTCCTAAGAGGAAATGATATAACTGATGAGCAACTACTGGTATTGGCTGATGCAATGAAAGGAAAACATTCGTTAGAGGTGCTCAGGTTAGATAGAAACAGTATCGGTGATGCTGGATGCGAGTCTCTTTCTACTCTTCTTACAAATCCACAATCAAATTTACAATTTCTTGGGATGAACAACAACAATATCAGTAATGATGGTGCAATTACAATACTCAATGCATTAGAAGGTAACAATCGGCTAGAAAAGCTCAGTCTCGTTAACCGCGATATACCGATGGATAATGTTGTCAAGGATTCATTATCAAGATTGTTGTGCAACACATCAAGTATCAATAGTACATACTCATCAAATCATACAGTTCATTCTTTCTATATGAAGAATATGAAGAAATGCCTAACTTGCTTACTGAATATGAATAAGGATACAAACAAGAGCTATGTTGCAATGAGGAAAATCCTAAAACACCACCCCAAAATTGATATGGAACCATTCTTTGCGTGGGATGTGGAAGGTGAATTGACTTTGAAAGGATTGCCGTATGTACTAGCTTGGTTTGAGAAAGCACGGAGGGCTGTTATAGTTAACGAAGAGGGATATGAGGATGATACTGATGGAGAGAAAGAATGCAATGTTGAGAAACGCAAGCTGTTAGCTATTTATGAATTTGCAAAGGCCATGCCATTACGGCTTGTACCTGCTTCTAGTATCAAAACCGGAGATAAGAAGCGAAAGAAGATTGGGAAGTGAGCATGTGATACAATAAATTAGATAAAATAGTAACAAATAGGTAAGTTGTAGTTATGTTTCCTTAGCCTTATCCCTGTTCTATCCATCCACAGTAACATATAATCATGTCCCGCCGCATCTCACTAAAATCCCTGCTAAATATACACCCCTTGCACTTATCAATCAAATAACTCATGCCACTCAAACACCTTAACGGAACATACCCTCATTCTTCTTACTTTCCCTATCCATTAAATCAATACATCTCAAAACATTACTCTTATTCGTCTCCACCACATAACCATTCATAACCATCTCATCTAATAAAAAGTGAACCTGCTCTAATTGGTACATAATATCTAATTCACAAATACTACCAGCCCACCTAT
>Ga0214478_100630_pt1 | contig 20211 bp, 13 predicted proteins | sample M1_20Mar14CPVII9_2_FD_178001 | JGI IMG/M metagenome (GOLD analysis project Ga0214478, IMG submission 178001) | Marine eukaryotic communities from Monterey Bay, California, United States - M1_20Mar14CPVII9sort6BwellD7 | ecosystem: Environmental > Aquatic > Marine > Unclassified | place: USA...
GGACGAAGAGAGGTAAACATAGCATATGTTAGTACATGTGGATTGCAAGGGCAAGCAAATAAAGGCAAAATGAAGGCCGAATGAAGTAGCCAAATTAACGAGACTTCACATTGAACACACATATGTATATGATAAAACAATACAAACGCGGACTTTCCAGCACTTTGATGATACCTCCACCAAACTTCTTCCCTCGTTTCCGACCGACGGCACAGTCGACGAAAGCAGAGTTGGAATGTTCACTAAGAGCAACAATCGTGGCATCATATGGGCCATCCCCGACACTTAGCGAATTCAATTCACGCTCAATACTTGAATCCTCAACTAGATCACCAGAAGGGATGATACCACAACCGCCTTTACCTCGCACTCGAGTGCTTGTACCAAAGGTGCCTGTACCGCCGAGTGCCACACCCTTCCCTCGTGGATCATCGGCAGTCAATACAAGTAATGGACTTTCATTGTCACCCTGGGTATCATAACTATACACAAAGGCATTCAACTCGTCACCTTGCTGGTATTTTTTCGCAGCTTCATCATAAGGAGATACTCGAATCGCCGCCCCCAGTGGCTCAGTCGTATACTTTGGCATCTTACCAATACTTGATGAAAGACGTACATTTGCCATACCAGTATGTATCATCTTTTCATTTCCCTCCAATATATACCCATCATCTTCAGTCTCAGGACGGAAGTGAACTAATCCAGCATTTGATGAGAATGATCGTGCCTGTCGTCTTGTTAATGATGTAACGACCATTAAGTTATCATGTGTCTTTTCCATAAATGTTGATATGCCATACTCGGCAGTAATCCTTTCATCGAACAAATTCAATATTAATGACTCGACAGTATCATATCCTAATTCGGTAGCATGGATACGTAAATCACCATGTAACTTCTTCTTATATGCTCTACTAATCTTACCAACTGTTGCACCGACTTGACCATTAACGAATGAACTTGGCTCGCCAATTTGATGTAATATTGTCATTATGTTATATCGTACCATCCATTCACGATTCATACCCAATATAGAACATGGAATTAGAATTGGAGAGGTGTTTCTTCTGCGCTTCTTCCATGCTTTTCTGGATTGATTAATGTCTCCTATTTGAATTCGTAAAGTTTGGCCAGGTAATAATAGAGCTAGTTCTGAATTTGTACTTTGAGGATTAGTATTGATGATAGTATTGTCCGTGTTAGCATCTAATTCTATATCACTATCAGCTGCATAAGATAAAGATGACAATGTTGATGGCAGCAAACTTGATGGGTGTATTATCCTTTTGGAGACTGAGTTGCAACATGATGACGGCGGTGACGTGAAAGCGAATGCCAAGTGATTTTGGCCTATTATGAATGCTGTTGCAATATATGGGAGCTTCATGGTTTACTCTATTAGCGGTATATATCTACCACTAGATTGACTCATGATGGCTGTGCCTGGGTGGTGAAAAAATGGTTGCTAGGATACCACCCAATTTGCAACTTTGCATTGATTGTTATTCTTCTATCTACTACTAGGTACCTAATACCTTGATCTCTGTATGATATGGAAGGTAGTATACAGAACTCATTGGAGAATCTTCATATAAGTGGAGAAGTCGATGGTGCTGCTGTGAAGGAGGATGAGCAGTCAGATGTGAATAGCTCTTTGCAAACGCCAACAAAGAAGGATATCACGACATGTGATAATCATCAATCAACTAATAATTGTCAAGCACCAATCCTCCTTTGCGATGCGTGGTATGGCTTCCCATCACAGAAACGACCTCGTAAAGAGAGGATAAATGCAGTTAGTCGTCAGCTATCCAACTTCCTCGAGTGGCGATCGTCGTCATCTTCGACATCGGATTCAACAATGCATAATTGTAGAGTATCTTTATTAGGTAGTGATGGTGATGTCAAAGCAGTGAAGGAACGAATGGATGAAATCACGAATAACCATACAGATCATAAAGATGTTGATGAGATAGATTTCCAATCCATTACAATACAGAAATACATTGGCAAGCAGGATACAGATGAGGATGTTGTCTATCTCTCTCCCGATGCCACTGATACATTATCATGTACCTCCCCACCTCCTCGAATAGTCATTATTGGTATGCTAATAGATAGAAGAATAACAACTGATCGATCTAGGAAACGTTCCGAAACACTAAACATTAGATCTGCGAGACTACCATTAGACGAGCTGAATGTAAAAGAATTGACAAATCGAGAGCCCTTGAATGTTGATACAGTGCTAGAATTAATGCAAAGATGGTATTATAATTGTGATCAATTAAAGAAGAAGAATGATGGAAGTAGTGGTAAGATTACATCTGATATGTATAGAAAATGTTTTGTAAGTGCTGCAGCATATGCTATGAAAACACAACGCGAGAGACATCCAAATAGAACTGTGCACATAACTAGTAACGAATAATACTTCTTATTGAGAGACTTTTTGTTAGTACTCTTCTTAAGTGATTGGCTTGATTCTTATTGCAATATATTCAGTCAATTCTTCACCTCTCTCAAACTCATATAAATGCCTCCATCTTTAAGTGATTACATACAACCTTCATTGCAAGTTCCATTCTCTTCCTACTTACTACCTCATCTTCATCATGTCCGTGTACAATCAAATCTGCATTGTGTTTTGATGGTTCAACAAACAGTTCATGCATAGGTCGGACAGTTGTCGTGTATTGTGATAGAATATCAGGTAAGGTTCGTTTTCGTTCTACTGTGTCACGTTGGATTCTTCTCATTAAACGTATATCCCGTGGTGCATCCACAAACACTTTTAAATCCATCAAATTAGTCAATTCCCTCACACTTAAGATCAATATCCCCTCAACAAGTATCACCTTTTTACTATCAACAACTCTTCCACTACTCCTTCCCTCGTCATCAATCTCTCCATCTTTAAATCTACAGTGACGTTTAAAATCATACCGAGGTACTATAACTGTTTCCCCCTCAATTAATTGCTTAAGATGCTGTATTAATAGATCAGTATCTAGTGCATCTGGATGATCAAAGTTTGTCTTTGCTCGTTCCTCGAATGGTAGATGAGCAATATCTTTGTAGTAATCGTCATGTGAGAGATGAGTGATGTCATCGGCACTACCATCACTATCCTTCCTCATATCCCAGCCGGTACCTCCACATGATGAATATATACTCTTTGCAAATGTAGTTTTACCAGCTTGATGTTAAGCATATAACCATTGTGTGTTTGAGTAGAGATACGTGTGTTAGTTATCGGAAGAACATTTTTAACTACAAAATACAAGTGTTTGAAATCATATGTATCACTTACCTCCCGTACCCCCAGCAATACCAATTATTAGCGGTTTCCTCTTAGATGATTCTGTAGCTGTCATGATTCCGAAATATATCCTCCTTCTTCCTTCTACGTTTGCCAATACCTCCAACACAACAAGTTGAACGAGGGGCGCGGACGAGGAGGAAGAAAAATGATAATTGGCGATACAACGTTCATGAGTGAAATTGAGCGCAATGGTTAGCTACGATACTTATGTTAGACTACGGTGCCTATTAGATGATATGCATATGGAGTATCAGTGCTTCATCGTATCATTGCTAACTTTGTTGAGTACTGGGGTAGTATACGGGTTCATCTTTCCATCATCAGCGCAGTATGGAAACAATTGTTGCAAAAGATCACCAAAGCCAAAACATCAACTTCTTATACTTATGTGCAATGATAACATCACGAATGAGGGAGTTGGTATCAGAGATAGCAGTGCATCTATAGAAAACAATCAATATAAATACATGTTTGATAATGAGGATGATATTGAAATGATAGAGGGGTATGAACATATTCATCCAGATATTGCTAGATTGCTATTAACTAAAGCTCCACAACTGCTAGATGAATCAAGATTTCTTGTGGAGTCATCCACACTAACCTTACAATACAGAGGAAGACAAGACAATAACAATGATAACGACAAAACACAAATATCTATAGAAGAATTGGCATACTTAGCGAATGAATGTGAATGTGCAGTTTATGCACATGATGTGCACTCCAAAAAGATACTGGGTTTAATTCGATTGTCTGAATTGAATGATTCTTCTATAAACCAAGAACCAGCAGTATTAGTTGCAACTATGATTGCATTGAATTTACTTGAATCATCAATACGATCTCTTGTAATGGACAACAAAAGGAGAAAGGGGGCGCCTCTTTTGAGTGACATGATAAAAGAAATGGAGTTAACAAGTGCATCTCATCTAGTACCGATATTAAGTGCATTACTGTTACCTACTCGATTCGGCGGTATCAACCTACGGAACTTAGTATCACATGGATTTATATCTTCAATTGATAGACGTTGGTTATCTTTGACATTAGTGTTGATACAGTCAATTGATAGTTTTATCACAACACCACTTGAAACTAGATCTGTTCCTCAGAAATCATCTTTGATACAAAATGAGCCAATGGCGAGACAAGTTCAATATGGTAAAAACATACTCTTATCATACGAGTTGCTAGATGAGTTAGAGAGGAAGGCTGATTGCTTCATTCCTTCCTCCAATATGGATCTATTACGATTTAGTCTACATATATTGTTACCAACTCCAACACTAAATGAAAGCTTAGAGTCAGTAGTAATTAGTGAAAAGAACAACACAATACAGCAATCATCATCTAGGCATTCCCTTACAGCAATATTCAACACTGTAATTTGTTCACTACTGGAACACTCATTACGACTTCTTTGGTGCCGAGCAAATAACCGTCGTGATGGTATTGCAAGGCCGTCCGAGTACTATGTCACTTTAGACGGACACGGTCAACGAGACAAACACGAGGTCATTATTACACCCTTCTTGAGGGATGGAAAGACCAGAAACAAACTCATCCAAGTGATCGGTGCAGATACGATCACCTTGTTAACAGACCTTTTTGCAGCACCATCTAACAAAGCACCAAACATTCGCTCGGCACTTTGTCATGGGAGGTATGATAACGTGATTATATCAGAGTTGGAAGGATTGGTTACAACATATAGTCCACAAGACAGTAATACAATACTGATGGACGATGCCGCTTGCGCTCTCGTATCTTGCCTCGAGCTGTTAACGTCGAATGTCTCTGGTAAGTCTATAGTAGAAAGACAAATTTATAGACCAGTGTACTCATATACAGCGGATGCAATAAGAAATCTGAATAATGCTCTTCAGAATATTGAAAGTCTCGAGTCTATAATAGAGAATGCCCTGATTGTCAATTGCATAGAGTCCATGGAAGTTCAAAATCATAAACTCTGTGAAGATATGCAAGCTTTGGAGATTGACTTGGAGTCGATCAAAATAATGACTTGTGATGTATTTGGAACCATGGAAAAGACTGAAGACGAGCCTTTGAATTCCGAAGATATCTACACTGAGCATCAAACCAATACTATGTTGGCAGATAACATTGCAGCTCAAGCATTGATTTCGGATGTGTCACAATTCACTAAAAGCTATGTAAAGGGAGTTGAAGAAAGACTAGTTAACTTGGCAATGAATCCAATTAGTACTAAAGATCGTCGTATCTTGAAAACGTCATCACGATTCTGTTCTTTGGCCAATATATGTTGCAAGTTGTATACATTTTCAGTCTATGTTTCGTTGGTTTCAATGAAGAATGAGTTAGACGGCAGTTGTTTGGATGATCAACTTAGTAAAGAAGATCTAATCAAGGCGGTTGAAAGGACAAGAATGACAGTATCAACGTTTGATTCCTACAGTACAACAAATCTTGATCGTTCGTTGAAAGCTTTACAGCAATATCTTCAAGGCAAAGCAGTGAAGAAGGTTATACTTCTGAAGAATCAGACATAAGATAACCCAATCATAGTTATATAATAGCTAACGGCGGAGTAACTTAAGATAAATTAAGTATGCCGAGTAGATCATCTCGATCTCGCTATGTCGTAGTGGTCCCGTGACAGTTTACAAACATGGTGGTCTCGTGACTTTCGAGAAACCGTGCTTTGTTTTTTGAATGGTTGATGATTGATGATTGCAAAGCGGCAATTCGTATCGATACTGTTGCTCGTATCGTCTATTTATCAGCAGGCTTTACGGTCTTTATATCGGAGAAAACCTCGGTTGATAGCGGTCTAGGATTTTATATGAACCCTATTACTGAGAGGCACAAAATAATACATAAGTTTTGCAATACTACATGACAAACAACTCGTTAATAAATCTATTATTGGTTAGTTTGGCAGTAGTATGTATCACATATCAAATGATATGGAGTACAAAGCTCTGTTCTTACAATTATGATGCACCAATTGGAAGTGTGAGCTACTCAAGGTTGATATCGGGTAGTAATAATGATACCTCTATACAATCATCGGATGATATATTTAATACAAAGATGGATAAGTTAACACAATTGACAGAGGCACCAACCAACATTTATGTCCTTGGAGAAAGGAACAGCGGTACAAATTACGCGGCTGCGACGTTACGAAAGGCATTTACACCACCAAACAAAGTAAATCCATCACAAACACATGAATATTTCTCAGCTAATATACCTGTACTTCGTCATAAGCATATGTTTCGTCATACATTATTAAATGAAACGGAATTAACTGAAATTGCAAATAGAAGAGATATATTATGGATCTTTGCAGTCCGATCTCCATGTGAATGGGCAGAGGCCATGAAACGACTTCCATGGCATGTTTGTAAACCTAGTAATATATCAAAAGAATGTCCAGGTGCTAAGTTTGTTGGGTTTGAACATCAAATGGATATGAGAAAGTATACATTGGCTGAGTTCTTCCAATTGGAGTGGGGTGATTGGCCAGAGTCTACAAACTTTCGTAATATGAGCTTTGTTGGAAAAGGTAAGTGATAGGTAATTATATGTTGGATATTGATATTGGTGTTGTCCATCTCATCATACTAACATTGATGACGATCTATTTTATAGACTTTATGTATAAAAACATATTCAAATTAAGAAAGCACAAATTAATGATCATGCGACAAATTATGGATACGGTTCCTCGAAATGTAAAGATAGTTCGTCTCCATGAACTAGAAAAGAGCCCAGAGATATTCATTCAGGTGAGGATATTAATGATGTTTTACTTTATGCGTCGTTTACAGGGTATCTTATCTTTTCTATGACACTGTGTGTATAGAACCTTCTTCTTGAGTTCAAGTTAACACTAAAGAAAGGATATACACCACAGCTTCCAAGCACAAAACTGCATACAGAGAAATGTCTATCTAGAGAGGAATGGGATATTGCCCAGAAAGAGATTGACTGGCAAGTAGAGAGTAACTTTGGGTATTCATTTCTTGATTGTCATTTGTGTTACTAGTCAGATTATCAGATTTAGCATAGCCGAAACTCTCATGAAAGATGACATACTGAAAACATATGACATAAGTATAAAAGATTATAACGCGTAATAGTTATCATAAAATTAATGTTAGTTATATGATCTATTATAACTTGTCAAGCCCAACATATGACATTCTCTCAGTCATCCCCAAGATTTATGAAGACTTTGTTGCCCTTTGTATTCGGCTTGTCCTTTGCCGCAGGCTTTTCTTTGATGGGAGATTTCGGTAATGATTGCAGTGAATCAACGTTCTGTGATTTACGAGCACTACCTTTTCGTCTCTTTCTTGAACTGTGTGTACTCTCTTGACTTTCCCAAGCTTGGGTTTCGAGATTATTATCATCATCTTCATCATCAGAATCATCCAATAAGTCAGGAGAGAGGTCTGCATCGTCATCGTCATCGTCCATCCTCCCTTTGTTACTTGGTGTATGTTGAGTTGACTCTTCTCTCGTCTCATTCTTAAATCTTGAACTACTAGGATCTATACTGGGCTGCTTCATCATATTGTCATCTTGTGATGCCCTTTCTGCGGCCACCATTAGTTGAGATTTCGGAGTTGGGGGTCTCTTTCGCTTTCTTCCACTCTCTTTTGCTAAAGACTGGCTGTTGTCGTTGACTTTACTATCCTTGAGGTGATCCTGTGGCGGCAATTGAGAAGATGCTGTTCTTGTTTGACCATTGTTAGTAGCATGAAGCGATGGTGGTTGCTGTTGTTGCTGCTCAAGTTCATGTTCTTTTAGTTCACGTTCCCGTAGGATGAGTTGTTCTTTCATCTTCTCAAGCTTTTGTACTTCTAAAGCATGTGCCTTTTCTCTCTCTAGTAATTCTCTATCTTTCAACCTGATATCACTCTCCCTCTTCAACATCGACTCCTGCTCGTTTTTAGAATTCTCAAATTGAGCAATCTTTTGTTGCAATTCTGATTCTCGATGAGCTAAAGCCAATATATCAGCTTGAATTCTACTTTCTTTCTGTTCGTCAGATACATTCGTCGAAGAGCAAGTAAAAGATAGTCGATCATCGTGTGAAGTGTATACAAATGTTGATATATTTATGGCAGGTTGGATGAATCTTGAATTATATTTGCACAGCTCGTCTATATAGCCATCATCATTCATTTGTGTCAGATTTAGTAAGGATTGAACTGAGCTATTAAATTGATACATACGGCTATTGCCTTCTTTATTAGACGCCTCGATGTTCAAGATTGGATGCTGTAATCTAAACGGGCCTTTGTTGCTAGGAATAGATGATAGCTCACCAGCGCACAAGAGAGAACCCAACAGACTACACCACGACGATGCCCCCTTAAGGAATGCGTTGCCACTGATGAAGGGCTTGGATGCAAACTCAACCGATCCGTTTGATGTAGTATTTAAAGTGATTTCAATGCCACCTGTGAGTAGCTTATGAATCACATTGGCAAGGGCCTTGTAGTCGTGTTCATATTCATCAGTATGAGATTCATGTCCTTGTTGTTGATTCACTACTGCCTTGTAGCCAAAGCCTGTAAGTTGTAAGTACCACTGATCGTCTTCACTTTGCTTTCGTCTCGTCTTCTTCTTGCCGCTTGTAGACTGCGCTTTCCTGACTACTAAGAATGAATCAAGACTAATTTCGTTGTGGAACACACCACATGAATGCATGGCAGCCACAACCTCAATTGCTTGAAGAGATAGCGTTGCAATAACAGTCTCAGGAATCATTCCAGTCTGCGAAGACTGATGGAGAGAGAAGACATCTTTCAACGTGCCAAAGATCTCAAACGAGTCAGACGTATCAACGGAACCTGCACCAATATTCAATGACAAAAACTTATTGTTGCTGACAAATGATGGTGCCTCATTACTAATGGACATTGGGCTCGGAAAGAAAGAACTTGTTGGTATCATTTTATCAGAAGTTAAAGACTGACGAGACCCAAACTTTTCAGCTCGTGAAATAAGTTCAAAGAGTACATATGCCTCCCACGTGATGAATTGGTTGTCTTCGATTGTTTGGTTTCGTGCTGTCGCCGACCGAGATACTTTAACATTATCAGTTGTCTTTTTGACCGTGCCGTTCGTACTATTAGGAGTTGTGGATGTCACTAACGGACTCATTGATCGCTTTCGACTCCTTCGCTTGGACGACTTTGAACCTGCTTGAGTGTTAAAATAATCCAACCACAGACCTTGTGTCTGAGCAGCAGCTGTATTCAAAGATTCATCAATAAGCTCGTCTGAAGATATCATCCTTTGATAAGAAGATAGGAATTGTTCTCGTGTGGTTGTGAGCTTTGATTCCTTTTCAATTGAGGGCGGTGGTTTGGAATTAGCCGAATTGGTGAGCTTCCTTCTCTTGACGCTTGATGGCGGCGGAGGAGCTCTCTCTAGGTGGGTCACTCTCGACCCTCGAGTGGATGAACTGCGAACTGATACATCATCTTGATTGTTTGCGCTTGTTTCTATTTGAGTAGTGTTTCTCTTTGTACCCTTCTTTGCCCTAGGAGAAGCTGACAATACTGATATTGTTGACTCTAGAGATTCATGAGAATTGCACCTTACCAAACGAGAGACGTGTGATTCATCGTTTACTTCTTCATCACTGTTATCTTCTGTATCAATATCAAACTCATGTCGTTGTGAGATAATGGTTTGAAAGAGCCAACCAGTTGGCAGTACCTTTCCACCAGCACTCTCCACTTTTGATACGCCTCGCTCTTTTAGTTGAGACTTTGTGCTTGGATCACTGGTAAGGATAATTGTCTTGAGTGGATTAAACGTATTCGTCTTGGATAACGATTTCAATACATGTCCCCCTGCCGCTTCGATAACTTTATTCAGTGGAAGAGTGAAATGATTAGAAAGTGGTCAATTTGTTCACACAACAATCATCAAACATTTTTACTCACTGAGATGCAGCTCCTTCATTGTAGGTGCTCGATTTCCAGCAACGCCTGAACAAATGTAAACAGACCAACCTCCCAAAACACCACCCCTTTTCTTTCGAGCTAATATCCCATTGCGTATAGTGTCTTCCATTGTAAATTCATACCGTTTCTCAGCCTCCCGATCATTCAAAAGAAGATAGCCATCCGTATCCAGCACACGTTGAGACGCGGCGGACTGTTCAAGCCATTCAATGCTGAGTATTTGGGGTGTTCTGCAGACACATATCATAAGTTTCGGTGTTCGTCGTAACTTTACTACACCATCACTGACAATAACGTGAGTGGCCATGTGTGCATCTTCGACTGATTCAATGTACTCGGCACCAATCGTTTCAATCATCTGCATATGCTTTTGTGTGGCAGTAAAGCCAGTGAACATTAATCGAACCGTTTCCTTCGTACCTTCACTGCGCTTCCTTGTTTTAACCTTGGTATATACCTCCTTGTTGTCAAATGGTGATTCGTCAGAACATAAAGGTGTCTCGAGATTACTCTTCTTGTTTGAACGTCTTCCTCGACGAGAGGTCTTTGGCTTGGCTGTTTCCTTTGGAGAATCTGTCTTGAGAGGCACATCTTTGTGGTTCTCCTTCTTTGTGGCAGATTCTGCCTTCTCCTTTTCAGAAGATTCAGCCACAGGCTCAACTTCCACTTTTTCATCCGTGGCTTCATTGACATCAATTTCACCTGCTCCTTCATCATCAACCTTCTCTTCCTCATTCTCAGGCATACCCCTTGATCGTGTAACACGTTGAGGAGAAGATGATTGATCATCCTGCATCTTTTCTTTAATCGATTGTAACTCTTCAGCTGGCAAGAATGACCATTTATCATCATCTTGCATATCAACATCATTATCTTTTGTTATTGGAAAATCTGCCTGTGGCGGTGGTGCTTTATCTGTAGTATCATCTTTCCCTGCTTGCATTTCCTCTTCAACATTTGTAGCTTGTTGTTCCTCGGATGTATTCTTGTTAGTTGTTGGACGTTTCTTACGCCGTGAACGATGCATCTTTCTTGGAGAGCTGTTGATACCGGGATTAGATGTAGCCTGTTGCTGCTGTTCTTCGGGCTCTTTCCCTTGTTGTTGTTGTTGCGGTTCATGGAGAGCCTTTTTATCTTCTTTAGGCTCAATATCAGGTTGAGTGGCAAGTGAACCAGTACTCTTCTCCTCATTTCCTTTATTTCCTTTTTCACCGCCATCAACTATAATACTAGCAGCAGCAGCAGCAGCAGTAGCAGCAGTAGTAGCGTTAGAAGCGTTAGAAGCAACCTCCTTCAAACTATCCTCAGTCAATGTCGTATCCTCAAGTAACTCATCAACCTTATCTACAATTTCAAATACATAATCTATGTCTCTTTTAGAACTTTCATTCATCAATTCAAATAACTTTGTTTGTAATATTTCATTCTTTTTATTATCATCAATTATATCATCATCTTCATCGACATTATCTATGTTATCAGTAAGCGAGGTGTTATATGTAGAATGTATAGCTGATAAAGTTTGTATAGCCAATGTTAATGGTGTTTTAGTTTTCATTTCCATTGTTTGAGTTGCCTTTATACATCTATTGTAGAGCCATTGTGCATTACTTGTACTACTATTGTTTGATATTGTTGGATTGTATGTATTTGTTTGTTGGGCTAATAGTTCTGGCGGTGTTTGATCGTCTTCCTCTTTTTCTTTGTCTGCTTCTTCTTTTGCTTCTTCTTCTTTAGCAGGCATATCAGAAGTCATCTCATCTTCATCCCGCTGTAACGAAGGTCCCAAACCAATAAAACTACTCATACCATTATTATTGTAATCTGCTGCTGTACTTTCATGTGGTTGTTGCGGAGATTTAGATTTCTTATGTATTATATCCTGTACAGAAAATGATGTAGTATTGAATTGTAATTGATTTAAACATTCTTTGTTTTGGGGACGTATTTGTATTGTATTATTATTAGATGTAGATGCTGTTGTAGAATTCGATGATGCTTGTAGTATTGATGTATTGCCAGCTTGGGGTTTAGTTGTTTGTTGTTCGGAAGATTTTGTAGTTATTTCGTTTGTTGATTCGGATGCTACTTTCATATTATTATCCTCATCCTTCGACTCTGTAGCCACACCATTATCAACCTTATCATTTATTGATAATTTTAGAGTATCACCATTTATATCCTCGACTGTATTGTTATGTATATCGGTATCATTCTGTTGCTTGTCTTTGGCAATCTCTCCAAGGTTATTGTTCGAAGTAGTTGTGGCAACATTATTATTGACGGTAGCTCTACCGACCCCGAATCCCCCACCAGGCCGTGATCTCGCACGACCTCGACCACGCCGTGGTACTATATCTATACCGTGTACTCGAGGCATTATCTAATACCTCCTTGAAACAATAGGTAATCCTACCAAGAACAATGACAAAAGGGAGTGAGAGTAGTTGAAGGTACTAACCTCTGCACTATTAACTGAGTGACACTTATTTCTATAAAAGTATTATATGAGTTGTTTGTTTTAATTATTGCTCTTGATATTCAATTCTTCTTCTCTCCTTGATACACAACATGAACATACCGAACAATGACAATATCCCAGATATAAAGTAAGACTCCCAATTAGGAGATGCTTACATGTGGAATATCATTTTTCTTTTCCGATGAAATCATACAACATTTGCAATTAGGAGTGGATGGATATTTCTACTGCAAGAGTGGCATATTGATTGACGACCGTGTATATAAGAAACTTGTATTGATCTAGTATTTTTGTAATATCATACCGTTTGGGGTAGTGTGTACGAGACTTAGATTTAGTAGTATCATCTCATTCGAGGTGCTAAAAAAGTTATGAACGAGTATAGCAAAGAAACATTGCACAGGATTGAGCAAAACGATTTGATTGAACTAGGAATATGTAACAAGAGTGATGTCCTTATACGACGTGATGGGAGATTTTTTACTTCAACAGATGGAGGTGATTATTCTAGACTTGGTAGTTACATCGGGAGGAATACTAATTTAAAAACATTATATGTCGAAACTGATGGCATAAGATTATCTGCAACAGATAGTGGATTCTTTGAAGGTTTAAAACAAAACTCTTCTATTCGAGAGTTTAAGATCAGTGGTTACTCTCCAATAATAAATCACAACCCACTTGGTGAAGTAGGATGTGAACTATTGAAAGCATTTCAAGAGAATAGCAGCCGTCTCACTGTCCTTCGTATTTGGGCTTGTGATATTGGTAGTGTGGAAGAACTAGTTATAAGTAAAACGTTGAGTAGTTGCAGAAATGTCAAAGAGTTAGGTATGAATCACAACAATATGACGGATGAGCAACTATTGCTAATGGTTGAATCATTGAGAGGGCACCGATCGTTGGAGGAACTTAGATTGGAAAATAATAGAATCGGAAATACTGGGTGCGACGCACTCGCTACATTACTCGAAGATGCGAACTGCAATATACACACTCTTAGTCTCAACAACAATAACATTGGGAATGAGGGTATGAACACCCTTGCCAACAGTTTGGCCAGCAACAACAAATTGAAGAAACTCCATCTCAAAATCAACCAATTTGATAAAAGTTGTGCTGAGAATGCCTTTGTTAGAGTATTATGTGACACATCAAGTATCAATGCCACATACTCCTCCAATCATAATCTTGTCACGCTAGTTTTGACAAGTGAAGATGATAGAGAAACCAGAGATCCACTTGACGACCTGCTACGAACGAATGAGGGCACCAACATGAAGAATGTTGCTATTGACAAGATTCTGGAGTACCAACCAAACTTTGATGTGGAACTGTTATTTGAATGGGGCTCCGAGGACGAAAGAAATCTAATGGCACTGCCTTACTTAATTGATTGGTTTGATAGGGCAAGTGTGCTTATTTCAAATAGATATAATGGTTTGTCAAGACGAGATCTGATGAGGTGTTATAGAAATCGCGATCAAAGAAAACTGTCGGTCCAGAAGTTATCTGCAATTTACGAGTTTTCCTTGGCTATGCCATTACTGTTTGATGTTCAATCTATGAGAAAGACGACAAAGGAGGAAGAGGAATCTTTGTAACCGAGAGATATAGAGCATAGTAAGAGTTACTAGAGCAACCATTCAACATCTAGTAATCTAGTCTAATTACATAGAGGAAACTGAGAGTGAAGACCGAGTAGATAGATAGGTGTGATGATAGATGAAGAGATATGCTTACAAGTGGAATGTCATTTTCTTTTTCGAATTTCGAATGCTTGAATGATTTCCTTTGCAATACATAGGAGTGGATGGATAAATCTACTGCTAGAGTGGCATATTGATTGCCGACCGTGTATATAAGAGCCTTGTATTGATCTAGTATTTTTTTTATATCTTTCGTCTGGATCGCTGTCTAGAGGTACCAAAAGTATAACATAAAAATGAATGACACAGAAGTAACAAAATTATTTGCAGAGCTTGGTATTAGTAACCAACAAGCTACCACTCTTCGTACAATACTCCTTCCCGAGGCACGTGTATTACTTGATGAATTTATTATATCTAATGCTGGTAATATAGAGGAGATTAGTACGGCGTCTACGGAAAAAGAAGTTGTAAATCAAGATTTGCCAAGTATTGAGGAAGGTGCACCATCATGTGAGGATAGTGCATCATTATCCATCAAAGATTCAGCCGCTGCCGATAATGGCTATACCTCAGATGATACGTTACGTCATAATAATCAGCCAAGTATTGAGGAAGGTGCACCATCATGTGATGATAAAGTTTCTACTACCGACACTGGATATACCTCAGATGACACTGTACATCATGATAAAGCTAAAGAGGAAGAGGGTATCCAAGAATCAGAGAATACCGCCACACTAACCGAAGAAGAGGATAATGGAGGTGTTACTGTTGATTTATATGAATACCTCATCAAAATTAGTGGTGGGGATGCAGTTGTTCTCCGTCCAGTACTACATCCCAAAGCTCGTGAATTACTTGATGAATTAGTATCCGAGGGTACCATTGAAAGTACTGCTGCCACAGAGAGTATGACAATTGTAGAAGAAGGTGCATTAACAGTTGATTTTTATGATTTACTAGTCAAATTAAATATTGAAGATGCAACCCATCTCCTTCCGGCTCTTCATATCAAGGCACGTGAATTACTTGAAGAATTAATATCCAATGGTACCATTACCAAAAAGGAGACGGCTTTAGCAGCAAAAGAAGAAGTTGCAGCAGCTGATCAAAGCAATAAGACAAGTAAGAAGATATCAAGTCCGACAAGCATTGTGGACACCCCAAATGAGGAGAGCGGTGGTGGTAAGCTTGACAGGACTCCAAACGGTACTTCTGCAAATCTAGAAGAAGAATTCAAGGAGAAATGTACCACCAAACGATCCAATGAGGTCTCATTGAATCTTCCTGAATTTATGCCGAGTGGTGGATACAAGACGTACGATCCTAACGTAAATTATCCAGCGACGGCTAATCCCGAGCCAGACATGGCAAGGGCATCAAGTGAAGTTCTACGACAGCGGAGGATTGTTAAGGTATCAAGGTGAGTTTGTTGTCCAAATAATTGATTATTCATATCTATTCTGATTGCTGAAATGTTAATGTGTGTTCTTCTTCTAGACACAGTCAAAAGTTTGGAGGCGGAAGAGGTTCAGGTTTAGCACTAGCAACAGCATCAGTAGCGGGTAAAGCACAACAACGTGAGGCAGAAAGAGAGAAGAAAAGGTTATTGCAACGTAACAAACAAGAAAGATTACAGGCGGAACTTCAAAATGAGATTGAAAGACAATCTGCACTAGCGACTGTTCTAACTGGAATTAGTGAAAAATCAAGTGATCCAACCGCAAATGCCCTACCAAAAGAGTGTGCTTGGGTTCCAGATACACCAAAGAGTTCAGAGGACAAGCCTAATATGAATCCAAGTCTTGGTAATACCTCAAAAAGTCAAGGAGAAGAAGTAAAGAAGCATGTCACAATGGACGATTCACCCTTTTGTAACATCCTAGCAGCCGTGGGCACACCACTTCTTTCCTACCTCGAACCACGAGAATTGTTCAATCTCAGCCTTGCCAATCATTATGCATATACAGTCATTAATGAAAGTCTCTTTGATGTATACCATATGCAACATCAACATCGTCGTCGATTCAAACAACTGGAACCACCAATAGCAATTGACGAGATTGACAGTACAATTGATAACGTGCTGTTGATATTTTAGATAAGCATACATTTACTACACGTGAGAGGATTGCAGATTGTGTACTTGATAAGGTACGTCTTGCTAATCTGAGATACCATAGGACAGGCACATTTGTGTGCACTGATACGTTGGAGGTTACTATGGAGCAGGTGATGGAGGATATCAATGACCTATCAAAGTGGTTACATGCAGACGGTGCTTGGTATGGGACATTTGTAAGTACATTTGTTCTTTCATATAATATTATTATGTGATACATATCTCACACATCATATGTAACTAATATCTAAATCTACAACAGAGATCTGACCCGAATGAGATCTGGAAAGACTCTACTCGATTCAGTGTTGGTTGTAGATTGGGAGAGCATGGACAAAAGGGACGGAGCAAACGATGTTGGATTGACTACTTACTTCGAACGGTAGATCAAAAACGGTGCAACAATGAGGTACTTCTCGAAAGGGAATGGGCAAGAATGTTGATTGCCCAGCGAACCACGAGGGGCCGTGAGTGGCAAATCAAATGTAATGGTGCTGAAGTTTTGGGGTTTATGATATACAAACCAAGTCCTCACGATGAAGACAAGGCAGTACAAGACATTGTCAAATCGTTACAAGGCAGAAACCCTGATATGTTGAAGGACAACTTGGCACTTAGACAAATTCAAGCTCACATAAATGAAAAGCTACAACAAATTGAGATTCGATTCATTTCGGTTACTCCAGCCAAGCCTGCAAATAACCCTCGAAGTCTTCTCTCTGCCTTTGGGGTGTAAGATCTATTGAAGCATACATACCATTGATGTGTTTATTTGTATCAATTTGTGTTTACAAATATTCAATCGATGCGATGGGATATTTTTGTTCAACAAACAAGTAATGACATTGAAACTAAAGACACAATTATCTAAATCTATGTATGGTTCATATGACAAGTCAGAGTTTTAGTTTAGTTACACCTAGGTCTGAGGAGATAAATAATCTCCTCATTTCTCGTGGATCAACCCTCGTGATCTCAGTTGAGCCATTGTTCTACCCTCTTCATCGCCTTTACTCTTCCAAGCCTCTTCTCCAACTCCCAAGACGTGCAATTTATCACCAGATGCAACCGCCATTCGTCGTCCGTCAGCTGACCATTGAAGACGGTTCAATCCCGATGATGATGATGATGAATCTCCAGCAGTACTACTATCAATAGGTATGCCTTCCGTACCACTAACAGGCTGATCAAGTGAGGAGGCAAGGTTCCAAATATTGACCGTGCCATTACTCGATGCAGTGGCAAAGATGGAAGGATGGACAGGACTCCATTGAGCATCACACATGTAATCATACGAGTTGCTTAAAAAGCTCATCAACGGTGCATCGGTATATGATGGTGCCCAAAGTTTTGTTGACCAATCAACACCAGTTGTAACCATGAGACCACCTGCTCCTCTTGAAAATCCCTTGGATGAACCTCCCAATTCGGATGTAGTTTCCTTATTGCCGAGTCGAGGAGTAGAGCCAGTAGGAGGCATGATTGGACGAGTAGCAACACTGGTTACCATACCATAATGTCCCATCTCGGCTAATTCCGTGGCTGCCGAGGTATCAGCATCGTCCATGGCATTCTCATCATCAGTCACTATAACACCCCCGGGGTGTAATGTACGGATAATACGTTTATTCGATGAACTACCATCCCGTCCAGTACCTGCCAAAATCGTATGCAATCCTCCTCTTTCATCACCACATACTATCCCCTCGTTGGTATTACCATGTAGTACCTCCAAACAACTCAAATTGGCATTCACCTTGACATGTTCAATAGGTTCCCGCAGATTTGATACGGACCAATAATTCACTTTCCCGTCGGATGAGGCTGTTACTAATTTCGATGTTGACAACCCACCAGCTCCTCCGCCACCACCAGCTGCAGTATTATTATCATTACCCAATACCTTCATACCAACTAATTCACAATCATGTCCACCACCCGTAACGGCATTAGCACTCCTCTGGACAGGATATCGACCAACCCGTGAATCCCAAACCAATACCTGACCACTCGATCCACCACCCAATATCAACTTGGGATGTTCCGTTGGGTGGAATTGTGAATGCAATATTGGACATCCCGCACAGAATAAATGTTCAGGACGGGATGGCATGGACAAGTTGTATATTGCTACAATACCCTCGTTGGGTATAGCGGAGGAAGATGATGTTTGTAAGAACGATGACGATGGATCTAAAGGATTCAAATGTCGTGTAGTTGGATTGGAAGATGGCATTCCCTTGGTTGCACTCTTTGTACCACCCTCCCCACTAATCTCATTCCCTCCATCCCTAGCATTACTACCACTAACAGCATTATAACTAGCCAATACCCATTCCTTATGTCCAGGACACCACTCGATATCGGTAACATTTCGTCCATTTGTAAATTTTGGAAATTCATATGTAGCACGAGCATTGAAATATCCACCAGTTTGATATGCCTCTTCTTTTGTCTTCTTTTTCGAACGTCGTTTCTTCCTCCTTATTGTTTGTGTAGTAGATGATGATGATGATGATACACCATCTGCCAATTCATCATCTGAATCATCATAATATTCATCATCGTCTTCATTATCATTTGCATAATCTACACTAAAATCGACAACACCTCCACCATTGCCACTAACTCCACTACCATCCCCTGTAGAAGACGAAGTTCCAGTAACACCCCATCCACTACCATTTAATATACCATACATATTCATATCACTAGCGCCTAATAATCGTTCAACACGTTTCGATGCTGTTGATAGGAATGTATTGAAGGGTTGTGATGATAATAATTTTTCTTTTTCGGATTCACTTAGTAGTAGTGGTTGTGTTATATCTGATGTTTGTTGTGTTGATGATGTACGATCTTCGTAGGATGCAGTGCGTTTAATTGAAGAGGTAGATTGACCTCGTTGCTCATGCTCGCCAACAGATGCACCGTCTTGTGAACTTTCATCATCTTCATCCTTCTCCTCATCTTCATCCACAAGAGATGGTGGTGGAAAATCATCTTCCATACATTGGATTGCTATTTCAAATGTTTCAACCTTTGGTGTTTGTGGTTCTGGTTGTTGAGTTGGAGCTGGTTGAGTTGTATTTTCAGTACTACTCGGAGTTGCCTCATCTTCCTTCTTCTCGATATCTATTGCAGATTTACTCTCCTCTTTACTTACAGCAGCAACAATATCAGCACTACTAGCAGTAGTAGTAGTATCAGTAGAAGCAGGCTGCAAACCCTTTAATCCAGGAGCAGTAGTATTTAATAAGTCATCGATATAACTATCTAAGCCACTACTTCCACCATCTGTGGTTGTTTTTGTTGTTGTAGATGTACCGCCACCGCCGCTGCTTGCAGGCTGACGACGACGTGCCTTAATCTCTTCTAGACGACGTTTCTTCTCGGCTAGTGCCTTTTGACGTGCCTCTCTTTCCATGCTTAAGGTGGTTATGTATTATATTGCAGTATAAACTTGAAAATGTGTTGAGAAAAGTTCAATAGGCAGATTCGGATACATAGGTATCTTTTATCATTTGCTTACAAGTGGAATGTTGCCCTTTTCTCTCTTTGTATGTCTCTTCTTCAGCTGAATGCTCTTTATGTGATCAATCTATGCCGCTAGCGATGAGTGAATATGTTATATGAGCATGATAATC
>Ga0214478_100631_pt1 | contig 20205 bp, 15 predicted proteins | sample M1_20Mar14CPVII9_2_FD_178001 | JGI IMG/M metagenome (GOLD analysis project Ga0214478, IMG submission 178001) | Marine eukaryotic communities from Monterey Bay, California, United States - M1_20Mar14CPVII9sort6BwellD7 | ecosystem: Environmental > Aquatic > Marine > Unclassified | place: USA...
AGAGCAGCATATACCGAATGACACTTTGGGAATTCCTCCAACAAACGACGTTCATCTCCCTCACCACATCCCATCATTGTCCACTCTGGATCTACCAAGGCTGTTTTGTGGAAGGATAATAGTACCTTAACCTTCTCCTCGTTCGTAGCAAAGTATGTCATATCATCCTCAACGGTATCCAATGCACGTAATACAAGGTAGAAGATGAGAACATCTACCAACATTTCCGAGGGTAGTTGACGAATCACCGCAGCAAATGATCGTGATACCTTGCATAGAATATCATCACAGAATGCCAAGTCGGATGGATCGAATGTCTTCTTAATACGTTCACTCTCGAGGTTAGATTCGAGTGGTTGGAGGTAGAGTAAAGTAATGGCTGACCAAACCTCATCAAGATGCAAGATTTGCTTTAGCTTGGACTCCTTGTGTGTCTTCACCTTACCATATGCACCCTGCTTCTTGCTGTGCATATATTAGTGAGATGAAGTGACAGAATGAGTTTAGAACAAGGGTATGCTTGTTCAATCATACAATAATTCACACACAAATCAAACCAGCAAGTACACTCTAGATTTACTCACGATGACTCACCAACAACAGTAACAAGTTCACCATCCTTATCCAACATTGGTCCAGCATTACCACCACCACCCATATGTTCACTAGGCGGGTCAAACCTATGAATTGTTTCATAATCACAAAACACATCAGTTTCCATAGTTTTACTTAAGTCATCCCACCAACCATCACCCATCTTACCGCCCTTCTTCACACCATATTGATTCTTATTACCAATCATCCACTTATTGGTAATTAATCGGAACCATGGACTGAATAATAATGATTTGTCATTGAACATTGATAATAGTTGTGATTGTGTTACCCACTTGATATCATCTACTTCATCTGGATGGGGCTTTAGTGTTAATTTGGTTTTGGAGGGGATTGTAATGAAGAGGACGTAGTCGATTTCGTGTTCACCCCATGGACTATATATATAGTTTGGTGTACGTTAATATAAACGTTGCATAAGGTTAGTAAATAGACAAACAATAGCAATCCCAAACACATTAATCTCAAATTAAATCTGTGTAATCTGTATACACTCACCTCTTCTTTCCGTGAGTTACGGTATCAGCAGCCCAATAATGCAACCTTGTTAAGAACTTAAATTCCTCCACCTAATACAATTAAATAAATATAACCGTGAATATGAGCAACAGTACACATAAATCCCCAATAAACATACACACTACAACCACAAACAATACATACATACCTTCAACTCTCCAACAGGGATACCCAACTCATGCTCTAACTTTCTAACCGCAGCATTCTTAACACCTTTCACACTCCCATCTTCTAAATCCTTTGGACCATCTACTTCATTAATTTCCATACCATGCAATGGATGTGAACAGCATGTGTTAGTCCATACATTTGGAAATGTAATTTTAGTAGAGGCACGTTTTTGTAATAATAGTGTATTATCACTTGAGTCGAATAAGAATACTGAAAATGCACGATGGAGTATACCTGTTGGTTGTGTGGTGGAGAATATATGACTGTCTTTTTTGGAGGCTGAACCAATGACAATATCGTTGGAGTTTAGTACTAGGACTGTATCGCGTTCCATGAATTGAGTTTGGGACATTGATGCATCCCATTTTGTTACTTTATCTTCTGACATTATTGTGGTCTTGTAGTGGTGTATTATTAATTTGTTGGAGCAGTAGTATATGAGGTTGAGCTCTACCTAGGCAGAGTGGAGTTGCAACACAAAAAAAAAATGACGAAAATTAACAGGTGCATGCATAGTATGCGGAAAGAGCTAGTAAGATCATATGTTGTTGGCCTCAGTGGACATAGAACCATTGACTAGACACAAAGCTCTTATACCCTCTGCTGTATATGTCACGGTGTCCAATGTATCATACTTCAATTGGTGGTGACCTGCGACCCCGGGAATTAAATTTGCAACCTCTTTCTTCTTGCTAGTTTGCTAGTGTAATTGATGAAGAGCATTACTTTCTCCTCTCTCCATCCTCTGCTGATTGTATTATTCTTCCCGGTACATTATAATTGCTGCTTCCTTCATCCTTTGTCGGTACCGTGCTGTAATATAATTTGACAACATATAAAAATAGTACACATCTTGTGCACTTTTTATCATTGCAGCACATAAACATATATACCCTTTTATCATGGCGGACGATAGTAGTAGTAATAATAATGCAGAAGTGTTTGTTTATACGGAAGGGATAGAAGTACCTCAGGATGTAGTCCGCGTACGAGTTCATCCTTCCGTCACCGTGATTCCAGAGTTTGCATTTAAAGGTCGAAAAAAGTTAGAGGAGGTTGAACTATGTGATGGGTTGCTGGAGATTGGACAGCGAGCATTCGAAGATTGTTCATCATTGAAAAGCAGCATTAATATTCCTTCTACTGTCAAGGTGATCGGAAGTGATGCTTTTGCATGTAATCCAATACAATCTATTCATCTTCCGGATTCAATCGAAAGCATTGGGAGAGCTGCTGTTGGTGACTGCAACTTTCCAATTCTACGAATTCCACCACTCATCAAAATCATACCTATGAGTTTGGTGGGATCTTGCAAATGCTTGGTGTCTATTGAGCTCCCAGAGAGCGTCACGCAGATTCACCAATATTCATTGTCTTGTAAATCACTACGCAATGTGGCTATACCGCATCAAGCTGATTTATCTAATAATGGGCACGACAGCCCATTTTGTATCTGTGATGATTTGAAACAGCTTTATAATACAGACCAACAACTCATACATGCATTAAAACATCGGTTTGATAATCTACCAATTCATAAAATGATATACTACAAATCTTACAATAACATGACAGTCGATCAGCTCAATAGTGCATTGAATGGTAGTAATGAACAACAAGATTGTTTGGGGATGACTCCTCTTCATATCTTAGCTTGTTCTACTGATCATAATATTGAATTATACAGAGTATTGATTGAGAAGTACCCCCAAACTCTCATTACGAAAGATAGATGGGGTGCGCTACCATTACTTTATGCATTGTGGGGTAGGGCACCTGATGAGATTTTAAAGTACTTGGTAGAAAGTTACAAGTCCCTCTCTCCTAACCATGAGTTGAATTGGAAAGAGATGATAGTAACTTTGGGTAGAGCAGGGGTGCCTAAGAATGTGTTTCAGGCTCTATTTAATTTGTGTATTGATTTCATCCCAAATCAAGTGGGGGAATGGATCGAGGAGTTTGCTAGTTACGATTGCATTCCACTTGATACGTTCAAAGATTTGGTTCAATGTGGATATGCAGAACGTGTGATTGCAATTGGCTTGAAGCAGTTTCGAGATGAAATGATGGAAGAAATGAAGAAGCCTGTGCCTATGATGTATCCTTCTAGCAAAACCAAAATGACTTGGTTTAATACTCTTAGATCAAAGCTCGTCAATTATGAGGAGGAATATAAGAGGCTAAAGATAGCCACCACAACACTTGAGCTTGCACTATGGAAGAAGGAGATTGACGAATCGAACAGCAAAAAGAAGAGGAAGAGAATCGAGGAATCAGATTCTGACTTTCGTGATCTATGCCGCGTCAGTTGTGGTGCAGATATCATAATTGAACACGTGCTGCCCTTTCTCGTGCCTGTTCCCAGAGGGTGCATAAAGAGCATTAGTGCAATTGGCGTGAAGCATCATTTGGGAGTGTAGGTATAACACTTTTTGTACAAGGTGTCAATAATCATTGCCTAACAATACTGTTATGTACATATTCACTAATTAGACATTGACAAGAAACCGAGTAGTCGTAGCCAATCCAAAGCCTTGATAACTACCACCCGAAACACTTGGATAGAAGATTGGTGTCAACTGTCCAATACTGGCATTCAGCTTATCAACAATCTCAGCAATCTTCTTGTTTGACTGGAAACGATTTCCATCTTCATCGGATATGTAGATCTCAAACAAGATACCAGTGCCACATCCAAGACTATCCATCTGTTCTTTAATTTGTACCTTATCAAACTTCCAATCAAACGAGAAGTTACTACTTTGTTTCAATGTTGTCATGGCACCAAGGAATACATTCTCTAAATTCTTCTTACTACTGCCGAATTCTGCAAATTGAGTATCGGTAATATCAATGAATAAGACCAAGTCGGCCTTGTCATCATTATCTTTCTTTTTACTGTTGAAATCATTTGTGTTGTTTGCATTAACATCACCTCCTCGGAGTAGCTCCAGAGCAGTATCGTCGATAGATTCATCATCTCTCATGTTACTGACAGCTCTTACTAAGGACATGGTAGATACAGCTGTGGTCAAAGAAGAGAGAAAAGATCAGTACAATATCACAATATCACAATATCAATTGCAAGCATATCATATGTCACGGAGATGTATCTTACCGGAAACAGTAGCGGCGGCGGCAATCATAATGATATATATGAGCTATTGCAATATGAGTTGCTTTGCAATGAAGAGCCAATACACAAGCGAGATATATCTCTGCCACATTCTAAATTGCCCTCCGCATCATTATGACATCATCTATTGCCCGATTTTTTAATCATAATCGAATCTAAGCCCATCTACTCAAATCATAATAGAGCAGAGATCACCATTAATGATTTTCTTACACAGATGATAATATCTGTTTGTTGTGTGAATCACCACATATCATCTCGGGTAAAGATCGCGAGGGGGAGATAAACGAAATGACAATGAAGATGCACGCTGCAAGTATTGTGAATGAGATAGCGATATGATATATTGACCTAAGTGGACATTTAAACATTTACTCAGCTCTTCTTATGTTCTCTATTGTATATGTCGAGGAGTCTATTGTTACCACCATATCTACTCTAATTGAAATTGTATCATACTTCAATTGGTATCCTGCGACCCGGGAATAGGATGACCTCTTTTTCTCGTGCTAGAGTGTTAGTGTTGGTGTATTGAATGAAAGTTCTCTCCATCCTCTATTAATTGCACCCTTCTTCCCAGTAAATTCATCTTTAATAATATTTGTCTCCTTCTCCTCCATCGGTACCGTTGTAATATAATTTAACAACATACAAATTGTACACATCTTGTGCACTTTTTAATTTTTATCATCTTACTACAATTGCCAACTCTTTTTATATTTATTAGAATGGCGGAAGAAGAAAATATTGGAGTATTTGTATATAAGGAAGGGGCGGTAGTACCAATTGACGTAGTACATGTACGAGTTCATCCATCTGTTACTGCAATTCCTGAGGAGGCATTTTATGTACACCAGAAATTAGAGGAGGTTGAACTTTGTGATGGGCTGTTAGAGATTGGAAAGAAGGCATTCTCCGAGTGTAATGTATTGAAAAGGATTACAATACCATCTACGGTCACACTAATAGGCATCGCCGCATTTTCTTATTGTGACAAGTTAGAAGAAGTAGTGTTACGTGAAGGGTTGTTAGAGATTGGAGAGAGTGCATTCAGATACTGTGCTGCCTTGAAACGGATATTAGAGTGACAACTCTCAGTAGAGAAAAGGTGCCTAGTAGTGTGCTTCAGGCTCTATTTGATTTATATATTGACTTTGTCCCAAATCAAATGGAAGAATTGTTCGAGGAGCTCGCTGAGCACAAAGACTTTTTGCTTGATAAGTTTAGATTCATAGTTCAACGTGGATATACAGAACGTGTGAATGCTATTGGCTTGAAGAAGTTTCGAGATGTGATGATTGAAGAAATGAAGAAACCTATCTCTCTCAACAAAGTGCCTTGGCTTAATGGTGTAAGATTAAAGTTTTTCCAATGCGAAGATCAATATAATAGGCTTAAGGAAGCCACTACAATACTTGAGCTTGCACTATGGAAGTATAAGATGGACAAATCAGATACCAAAAAGAAGATGAAGAGGGCAGAGGAACCAGATTTGGACTTTAGGGCACAATGCCGCGTCAGTTGCAATGCAGATATGGTAATTGAACAGGTGCTGCCATATCTGCTTCCTTCTTCTCTTCCCGAATAAAGTAACGTAGGGGTAGTTTGTGTTGTATCATTTGTGCTTTACTTTAGCCTTCTTCCCCGAACATACCTCTAGACAAGGCTCGCATTCGGGTCCTTGGGATTAACAAGTGATGATACAGCTCCTTGCCGTTCCTCTTCTCTTAGCAAGAATTCTCCAGGACAAGGTGCACCTCCACCTTCCGCTCCAAACCCTCGCCGTCTAGCACCATGCCATGCTCCCACTGCTTTATCTACCACCTTTACATTCTCTTTCGTTTGTTTGTCGTGTTGTTGAGTCTCTTCTTCATCATCTTGTACACAATCCTTATCACCATCCTCATCATCAGTAGTATCATTCGACATCATAGCAGTCGGACCAATCACGGCCATTAATGCCTTGGGTGGATTCTTCTGTATCTCCTGTGATATAGCCAGTGTAGCCAATTGCTCAACATTTGCCAATAGATTTTGTAATGATATTAATTCACGTGATTTAGGATTTGAATGTAGTTTATTCTTTTGACTAACGAGATATTTACCGATGATGTTGGATAATGTTGGTGTTATAATATGTGTTGTTGATGCTTTTGATGGTGGATGTTTATAGTGATGTATAGTTGCATTAACACCGTATTGCTTTGCCAATTGTTCACTACTCTGAGAAGCATCACTCTCGGTATTGATTACATGTAAACTCTGTACACCATCTGGTCCGACATAAACATTCTCTTCTTCTTCATTATCAACATTATCATCACGTCGGGATAGTATATCCTTGCCATCAATCGATATAACAAATTGCAATCCTTGAAACATGCTAGGTTTTATATGCTGTGTCAATCCTCCTCCAGTATTATTATTTTCCTTTTCACAATATACTACTTCTTCATCATCCTCATTTTGATAATTCAACAATGGCAACAAGCTGGCGATATTGGCACCCTGACCAACACCCAACACGCCCTGGAATGGTAAACATTCACCTAAATTATTAGATATATTCGCACCGCCTCTTGTCCATATTTGTGATAGATGTAGTATTGATGCATCAAGGCCTGAGTATTGAATTTGTGACGTTTGTGGTGGCGGTGAGTTGTTTGTTGTAGATTGATGCGTTATTGCCCGTCGAGATTCTTCCTCGACATACCATCTTCTCGATATACGCTCCTCTCCGTCATCATTATCAACACAGCTACTTTCAATAGCATTAATACCACCACCCTCTTCACCAACAGCAGTACCAACTTGAACATCTAATAATGGACCATCCACAAAGACTAATTCAATACCGTGCTTCGTCCATAATCGTTCTTCTAACTTTTGTAATTCTTGACTAAATTGATATGCCGATGATGTTTCGGGATGCAGACATAGTACTCTCATACTTATTGCTGCTCACTCTATTGATGCAACTACTACCACTTCGTAAAGGTGCATTAAATAATATTGTCAATATTGTACTTTTACGTATCATAATCTTAATACGATCAAAAGAAAATAGGATACGGTGAATTCAATTGGTGTTGAGGATGACGCTGTGTGAGAAATGTGGCCATTGGCTATTAGCGGTTGTATGTACTGTTGGTACTGCGCTTTCATATCTCATTAATCACTCTCAATACTCAGTCTTTTGACGGCCTTTCGATTGTGGTAGCTTGATATCGATTTGTTTATACCTAATTCAGTAAGCAAGCAAGGTATCTCCAACTCTTCACAAAATGATGATGTTGCAAAGACTATCATTATCTGCATCATCATATCGATGCTCTCGAGTATATCATCGCTCCATAATATCATGTATCTCTTCATGTAATGTTAATAATTCGGCTACTGCAATTAACAACACATCAAACTCGATATCCACTGTTAACTACTCTCATTATCAAGCATTGCAACACAGATCCATCGTGAGATCATCAAACGGTAGTAGTAATGATTACATATTAGCAACTTCTATACAACAGTATTCATCATCAACAATAGTATTGCAAAAGACAGATAATAATGACAATACCGAGTTGAATGAATTCGGACATGACTACACACAAATTGGCGGACCAATCGATACATATCTATGCACCCTATCCGAAACTGAAATACATGAACGTATCCGTACTCGAATGCATCACAAACTAAAACGTGAATACGAACAGGCTGATAGGATACAAGAGGAATTAAAACAATGTGGTGTTATACTTGATCGAAATAGAATGTGGAGAGCTGATGGTAGTAATTCTTTTCCACAGACTCAATTGGGTAGAAGTAGATCAGTAAAGAGTAGTAATAGAGGAGGAACTAGTAGTGTTGGTGTTGGGCAGATTCGTAAGTTTAGTGCATCTTCTGGATCGTATGATAATCGAGATAGAGGAGGTCGTCAGGGGAAGAGAGGGCGGCAGCAATTGAACGAATATGGTCATGATTATACTAAAGTTGGTGAACTCGACAAATCTATATGCACACTATCAGAAACTGAAATTAACAACATGATACGTACTCGGATGCAATGTAGAATAAAACGTGATTATCAACAAGCTGATAAGATTCGAAAAGAACTAGAACAGTGCGGTGTAGTGATATGTGATAACGCAAAACTGTGGAGAGCTGATGGAGAGAAATCTTTTCCACTAGATCAAATGTCAGAAAATATCAAATCCATGGCACTTTCAAACGTCAAATCTACAAACAAAATACCAAGAATGAGAGATTGTCGTACATTGGATGATGCTATCAAGGCAATACATGATAATTTGGATAGGGTATCACCTCGTGATATATCCGCATTTTGGGCTGTAGTACCGCGGTTATTGAGACATCAAGATAAAGGAGCACATTTACCACAATTACAAGCAATCTTCTACAAAACAGCAGACCAAATACATAGCTATGGGCCACAAGACTTGACAACAACAACCCTCGGCTTTTCTAAAACTATTAAGGCTCTTCAAGAAAGTAAGAGGGTATATGGTAGTGGTAGTTATGAAGATTATCTCAACAGTATCCTCATTAGTCAAAGAGATGCAGTATTTAGTTTCCTTGCAAGAACGGTAGTACCCATCCTTCATCAGTTTCAGCCACGGGATTTGAAAGATTTAGCATATACATATGCTCTATTGGAATACGCGCCTACGCTCAATGATGGAAGTAACTTGTTTGATCATATTGCTGAGAAAAGCATCCCACTATTGGGAAAGTTTTACCCTCAAGCTCTTTCTAACACGGTATGGGCATTTGAGAAAGTGAAAGTGCCACATCCTCATCTGTTCAAGGAAGTGGGAGATCATATTGCTACACGGCAGCACCTATACGACTTCACACCGCAGAACCTTGCCAATATTGTATTAGCCTATGCCAAAGCAGAAGAATCTCACCCTGACCTGTTCAACAAAGTGGCTGATCATATTGTTTCATTAGACCATCTAAATGACTTTGCACCGCAGAATCTTTCCAACATAGTATGGGCATATGCCAAGGCTCAAGAACCACATCCTAATCTATTTAACAAAGTGGCGGACCATATTGTTTCATTAGACAACTTGGATGATCATAATGAACAAAATATATCGAACTTGGTTTGGTCATACCACAAAGCTGGTGCAATCCGCCAAGATCTTAATGACAGGTTAATTGGTGTTGCTATGGATAGGAAGTTCAGTACTAAAAGACTTGATACACTTAACCACTGGGCATCAGAAGAAGAAGGTATACAGAACATAGAAGATGATGATAATAGTGGTGATTCGATAGCAGTAGATGATGATAACGAGAACAACATAGAAGATGAGGTATTGGTAGAAGAAGAAGATACTGCCTCAATTCCAGAAGACTTGTCTCTTTTGACAGTTGTTCAGCTAAAGGATAGACTACGAAACTTGGGCTTACCTGTTAGTGGGCGTAAACATGAGTTGATCAGTAGACTGAATGATCATTTTCAGCTGTGAGAAACTAGAAGTATCAAAAACAAGATATAGTTATAAGAGTAAGAACACAGATAAAGGATACATAGCCTGAACACTTTTAAATAAGTAACAAACTCAAGCCAGTGTGGTGTAATATTGTAGATGTGGATGTATAATTTTTAGCCTTACATTAGATTTGTTACTGGCAAGGCTATGAAATCAGTCTCTACCCTTTTAAACCTTTGATAACTAAATAATCATTTCTTCCAATTATTTACTTCAACTTCTTAAATGCCTGAGGTGCAACACAATGATCAACACAATGTAATAAATCAAAGTACCATGCCTCACAGTCACCTTCACCTAACTTTGTAATACGACCAACACATGCATCATATTGTTTCTTTTGGGCTGGACAGTGCTTTGCACACTCTGCCTTTAAGGCTGGTAGATGATCTACTACTTCTTCTTCCGCCTATTTTTAGTTTGTGTATGAGTTTTTGTGTGTGATGATTTATTGTGTTTATTTGTTGTTGTTGATACACCAATATATCCGAATTAATCCAACAATACCAACAGCCCCGATGAACGTATAATTAATATCCCAATACCAAAGAAGAGAATAAGGTATATTGTTAGAATTATATGAGTTGCAAAATAAATCAATTGCAATAAATAAATGGTCAGAAAATAAAATTTGTTGTGCATATCATGTGTATAAATAGTAATAAGGCCACCAAAACCTCTCTAACGCCGACACCGTAAAACTCCAGATATCTTCAAATATCCGCCACGATATGTCGCACTTTTGTACATACATTGTATAAACACAGCAGCATGCGGCAGCAGTCTTAACTTTTCTCTTGATTTGCAACAAAGGGTTTTCTTTATCTACTTGACGGACTAAACTACGCTCCTCATACCCACCAATACCAAACCACTACTTCATATAATTCTAAATTTATCCACCACCCTTTTATAACAATTCCACCGACAGTTTATACGCACCATTTTCACCACTATTGAGAGGCTTTGCAAAACTTTGCAAATTGTGGAGCTGATTAAATTCTACCTTGGTACATATTCTCCCTTGGGGGTTTTACGGCCGGTGCGGCGACCATTCCTATAAGAGTTTTAGCGGCGTTCTACAAAGAGGAGGCTACTGTGCGTACAGTTGTTGTTACATTAAGTGCCCTCGAGGAGACTTTCTTCTTGTGTTGTTTGGTGGCGGTTAATTCAAGTGATCGAATCGCACTCAAGAGTTGCAACAAATATCGAGTCGAACGAGCAGATCTTTTGCAATTGATTGTCAGAAAAAGAATACAAGTATACTTATCAATAATGGAAGAACCACAGCCTCAACGTAAGGAGATATATACATATAAGGCACCATGGACGGTGTTTTCATTGGCTTGGAGTAATCGGTATGTATTTGTATTGTTATGCATAATATGATATGTCTGTGGTATCCTTCTTTGCTCACATCATATGTCTTTTCTTCTTCTCTCAACCATCAACACATCTCAACAATACTCAAACAATACATAGGATTGATAAAAACTCACAATTCAGATTAGCAATAGGATCCTACATTGAACAATACAGCAACACTGTTCAAATATTAAAAACACGTACCAACACAGAAGGGGATACATCAATGGGTGACCCGGCAATGCAAATTTATTCAGCATGTGAAATTGATCATCCATATCCCTGTACAAAGATATTATGGAGTCCGGAAGGTAATAAGAATTCAACTGCAGGTATGGTAACCAATTATGGCGGACGTGACTTATTAGCCACTACAGGTGATTATTTACGTTTATGGAGTGTTTCCGATGATAATAAAGATCAAGGCACGTATACACATAAACGTGAGGCATTACTAGTTAATAATCCACGAAGTTCCGAATATTGTTCACCATTAACATCATTTGATTGGAATGAATTCGATCCTAGTATGATTGTTACGTCTAGTATTGACACTACCTGTACGGTATGGGATATTAATACTGAAAAAGTCAAGACACAAGTAATTGCACATGATAAGGAAGTATTTGATTTAGCATTTGCTCATGATACGTCAACATTTGCATCCGTGGGTGCTGATGGATCAGTACGATTATTTGATTTACGTTCATTAGAACATTCGACAATTATATATGAAACACCCAATATGGAACCATTATTAAGATTGGAATGGAATAAACAAGATCCTAATTACTTGGCTACCTTTATGGTGGATTCACCACATACAATTGTTTTGGATATACGACAGCCATGCACACCTGTTGCTATATTAGGTGGTCATCAGGGATGTCTTAACGCGGTGGCATGGGCACCACATTCCTCATGTCATTTATGTACCGCGGCTGATGACTCGCAGGCATTGATTTGGGATATTAGTAACATGTCTAAAAATCCCGTCGATGATCCTATACTGGCGTATAATGCCGAGGGGGAGGTCAATAATTTACAATGGAGTAGTAGTCAGACTGATTGGGTTAGTATTGTATTTTCAGATAAGTTGCAAATCTTGAGAGTGTAGCGGAGAGTGTAGCGATAGAAGAAGTGGAGTGTTTATATGTTTGTACACAGTAGATACATTATAATCGGAAGTAAAGTGAAGTGTGTATGTAAATGATATGTAAATTTTAGTTCTAGGCATCAAACTAGATACTCCAAGTATCCAATTCTAATTAGCCAAAGAATCAATCTCTTTTTGGGAGATTACAGCCTCCCGAAACCCTCTTTTGGTAGACTTCCTGCTCTTCTTCCCCTTTGTGCCGGGAAAAGGATCACACTTCCACGAGGTTGTCCGCTTCCTCTTCTGCTTCCCATCCTCGGTTTCAGCAGTGGCCACAGGCTCCTCAGCTTGAGACGGGAGCTTATCGAGTAAAGGCAAGCCCCATTTCTGAACGACCCGAAACATAATCGTTAGCCTTGCTCGTTCACCACAGAATGCAGGATCCAAGAAGGACTTATCAAAGTTTTCATAAACCTCATCTTCTTCCTCCTCAAATGCATCGTCCAAATCTTCCAACTCTGAATCATAACTATCAAATGATTCATCAGACTCTACCGATAACTCATCAGAAGAGTCTCCATCTGCCTCTTCCTTCTTACTACTACTAGATGATGAGAAGAGAGAGCTCAAACTTGGGAAGATACTAGCAGCAGGTGACGCCCCTGAATCCTCTTTATCTTGCTCGTCGCCTTGTTCATCATCAGGTAGTTCCTCATCCTCAAAAGAAGCTGTAATGAATGCCAATAACTCAGGAATAACCTTCAAATTTTGGTATGTTTTGAATTCATCCCCAATACCCATCCCAGCATACAAAACTGATAGAACCTTCCATCTGCGGTTGTCTTTTGGGCAGGATTTGTTATTGAGGATATCAAGCAAAGCCTCGTGTGGACAAGGATCCGATGATAGTGGAAAATTATTACTAACGGTATTGCTCACCATGCAAGTATTGTTTGAATTGGCAACTATATCCAAGCTAGATGTATCAAATAATGCCTTTGTCAGTGCCTTTCTATCCACAAGGGTGATGCTGTTTCCTTTTCCACCTACGTCCAGTACCCGAAGTTTATTATTAGTCTGTAACGCTTCTGATATTTGCACCGCATCGGTATTTGTCATACCAGTATTCCCCAAATATAAATGCTCTAACTTATGATTCTCTTCCAAGAAACTGGATATAATCTCACCACCCTCGGTTCCAATAGCACAATTATGAAGATTAACGTATCTCATATCCTTGGTGGCACGGAGAATACCACGTAATACCGGAGGATGGTCTTCAATGTTCATCTGGAGTAGGTGCAGTTCTTCTAATGATGGGTGTTCTCGAATTGCTTTGTATAACTCTGTCCCAAATGACGTAGATTGCTTGAGGACAAGACATTTGATGGTAGTATTCTGTTCCAAGATATCACAAAGGAAATTGTACATTACGTCCTGATTTACAGCAGAGCCATAGGTCGCTTTAACTAGTTCTAATCTTTGAATATTCCTTGATACTAAAAGATGCTGCAAACTCTTCATCATTTCTGCTGGCAAAGAAACCTCTTGAAACTTCCAACACTGATTATCCGGATTATTTAAACGAATTGTATCAACAAAAGTAGTCCAATGGGGTAGTAGTGTAGGAGTTGACTCCTCACTTTCATCATGCCGTAAAGAAACAGCATAATCACAGATGCCTGTATCTTTCTTCAATGAAGTAGTATGAATGTTCAATCTTTCAATAAGGTGTCCCAATGCTAGTGGAGAATCATATGTATCCGTATTATCGACCTGAATGCCAGGAGGATATGGGAAGAAACCTGATCTGAGAGTCGGCATTGTTTGTAATAGTATAGTTGCAGCTTGCTATTATTATCTCGAAATTGCAGCTTGTATAATGAACCTGCTCAAATTATAAAATAGTATGAATATAAATTAATTTGCAAACGTCCACACCGTCTACACAAACAATGTTTAATAAGTATGCCGACTACTACTACACAGACCAAACTGTGTGTCTAAGTAGAGAAGACCATAAACTCCGCAACAAAACAAAACTGGCTAGTGGGTTTTGATTTGGCGATAAAACGATACCGAGTACAACTTAAGTTAACTCAAACAACCATGGCGGCGGCAAGAGAGTGTTAATATCAGCGGCTAGATATTTGAGCACATAACATAATATTATCTTAAAATGAAGTTCCTATCATTTGCTCTGTTGTTGGTATCATCCTCCCATGCCAATGCCTTTACATTGCAACAAAACAAACCACGAGTTGTACATTCGTTAACAAATCTTCATGCCGCTAATGGTGCTCCGCAATATGATAAGTTTGAAGCAACATTACATAAAGCAGAAGTATTAGGAGACGGTAGTGTCATGTTACACATTGATACACAAGAGTCTGTCGAATACGAACCTGGACATGTACTTGCATTAGAAATGGAAACAGATGATAGTGTAGAAGACGAGAAAACAACTAAAGATACAAAGGATAACGGAGGAAGGTTGAGAGGACCCTACACATTAGTCGATCTACCGACAAGACGATTGATATACTAATCAAGGTTGTCGGCGACAAATCAAAACGATTCTCGACTGCTAAATCTGGTACGCCTATGCGGTTTGGTGGTAAGTTCCACGTTCCCATTATTGAAGGTATCGATTTAGATACAACAAAACGAGTTGTAATGATATCAACTGGCGTAGGCATCGGGCCAGTTGTCGGTGCGGTAGAAAAAGCATTAGAGCAAGGAAACTTTCCTCCAATTGATTTGATATCTAGTTATCGTAAGGAGAATGAAGTAGTATACAAAGATCATTTAAACAAGCTACAAACAGATCATTCAGACAAATTCTCTTGGAAGACAATCATTAGTAGTGACCAAGGTAGATTGTCTTCGAGTGATGAGAATCTAAAAGCTCTAACTGATACTTCATTCAATGCTGATATAGACAGTACACATTATCATTTGATTGGTAACGGGGGTATGGTTTCCGAATTCAAGGCAGGATTGAAGAAGGCCGGAGTGCCAGATGAAAAGGTTACTGTTGAAATGTATTTCAATCATCAGGCAAAAGCAGATGAAGATGTAGTTGATAGAATTGCCGATTCAGTTATGCAAACTGCTGCTAGTGTAGTGTTGTAGCAAGATAATGTTCGTTCATAACTTACATATTGTCATACCTTATTGTAATTGTAGTAAAACCGGTATGATTTTTCAACTAGACTTTGCATTATTTTACCAATTGCATAGCTAAAATAGCTACTGCCCATTGCAAAAATATCAAATGCTTGCTGATTGAGAGTAGAAGATACACTCGAATGTTGTTTGTCTTTCTCCCTCCTTGATATATATACATCTTTAGGTGACAGTATTGATGTGTTGAGTGACCCCACAAAAGACACGAATTACCTAATATGTTGAGTATTTTCCCAAACCCAATATCTCTACTCCTACCACCCAATTTATCCTGCCCAATACCTCCACACAAGATAACCCCAACACCCAATGTTATATCTACCTTCTCTTGGGTGGACCACCCCTAATCGTACCACCCTTTGTAGCAGTTGCAGCAGCGCTTTTGGGAGCAGGTTTCTTCTTACCAGGACGTGGTAATTTCACACCCAATACTCTTTCCATTTTACTAATAATTTGTCCATTTGGTATCGCCTTTCCATTCTCATATTCACCAACAATCTGTGGCTTTTCATTAATCTTTGTTGCTAAATCCTTTTGTGTCATCTTCTTTGCCATGCGTGCCTGTTGAATTGCCACACTTAGCTTCTTATCAACCTTGTTGTGTTTGAGTTCCTCGGATTCTTCAATCTTTCGTGCATTGGCACCAGCTCCGGAATGTGCTGATGCGTTTGATCCAGCTCCATACTTTCTTTCTGTACTTACCATACCCATGGCCTATTAAAAGGTATTGTATGTATTGCGGGTATTAGTATATATTAGATAAAACAGAAGCAACAACAACAAAAAGAAGATCAAAGAAAATGTTGCCAACAGACCTTCATCCTTGAAACTCCAGCAGCAGACTCTTTATATTGTAAATGTATATTATGTACAATGATAAAAGAATAGAAATAGAAGAGATTAGTACCATATATATTAGATATGTAATAGAGTATACATATTACATAGCAAATATCAATTGATAAAAAGCATACAGTATTGCAATGAGAAAAATACACTTCGACTTACTTGGTACTTTGACGCGGTTGGCTGAGGATTTACCGACATTGACGGCACCCCAATCTTGTCCTGTTTGAATATTAGTATTTGGCATTTTTGGATATTGTATAGTGAAGGTACGGCGTGGTCGATATGATTGTTGATTGAGAAAAGTAAAATTATTAATTATGTGCGGTGGTATGATGTTATCGTACCCTTGCTACATGTAAAACTTACACATGGAATGTATGTTCATAACTTGTGTAACAAGTTACCCCTCCCCTTCCGACCTTTCTAATACATGCGGCCCAATCGAGGGAGTTTATTGCACATATCTTAGGTACTCATACAAGGGGAAGTTTTATTGCAAATCGATTCAACTCGCCCTTTACGACACTCCTATACCTACCTCCCTTAAGATGACGGATCTTTACAGTACCAATAATACCGAAGTATTTGTATATACAGAAGGAGCGGCAGTACCTCGCGATGTTGTTCATGTACGAGTTCATCCAACTGTATCTGAGATTCCTGCAGAGGCATTCAGAGGATGTATCAAATTAGAGGAGGTTGAACTTTGTGAAGGATTGTTAGACATCAAAGAAGATACATTCTTGGGATGTAGATCTCTGGTGAACATATCTATACCAAATTCAATTACACGGATTTGCCAAAGTGCATTTGCCAATTGCATGCAATTGGAAGAGGTTAAACTACATGAAGGATTGCAACAAATAGGAAAGATGGCTTTCTTTTGTTGCAAATCTTTGAAACACATCAACATTCCTTCCACTGTGACCATGATACATAATCAAGCATTTGATTATTCATCATTGGTAACTCTCAATCTTCACGACAATATTGAAAGTATTGGAAATAGTGCATTCTACAGATGTAAGTTCACACATTTTAGATTACCATCCTCACTTAGTACACTAAAGAACGCTGTTTTCAGTGAATGTGAAAGCTTGGTTTCCTTAGAACTTCCAGAGAGCATTACTCGGATTGAACCATTTGCTTTTTACTTTTGCTATTCGTTACGGAATATAGCCATATCATCCGATACACTTATTGAGAGTGAGGATGCATTTATGTTTTGTACAGATCTCCGAAAGATATTTGGTTATTCGGCAACCAATATAATCAATGCATTACAACATCGGTTTGACAACCTACCGATTCACAAGATGATATACTATCAATCATATAATAATCTTATCACAGACCAACTCAATAATGCAACAAACCGTAGATGCGGTCAGCGGAGATCATTACGAAGCAAAGTGAATCCATCTGGCAAGCAACAAGATTGCTTGGGCATGACTCCCCTTCATATTATGGCATGCTCGACAGTTCAGATCCTTGATCTGTATCGGATATTGATTGCAAAGTATCCCGAGAGTCTCATTACAGAAGATAGATGGGGAGCTGTACCTTTACTCTATGCTGTATGGGGGAGGACACCTAGTGAGATATTGCAGTTCTTGGTAGAAAGCTACAAATCCCTCTATCCCAATCATGTATTCAATTGGACTAGTATGATAAAGACATTGGGAGTAGCTGGTGCGCAAAAGATATGCATTGTGAAGCTACACAATATACAGCAGACTTTCTTCCCTGATCAAAGTATTAATTGGACTACAGTAATCCAAGACGCTTTAATATCACCGCCCGATCAATACTATTTAGTACCATCGTCAGAGTCGTTTAGGAATCTAATTCAGTGCAGTATTTCAGACCGCGAAGAGAAAATAGGATTGAAACAGTGGCGAGATGACATCTCAGATTGTATTAAAAAGACTCTTCCTACCGAGAGAAACAAGAAAAGTATTGACTTTCACAGCAGACGAACTTTCTACACAGAACTAGAGGCAAAACTTAGCTGGTATGAAGTTGAATATCACATGTTAAAGGACGCGACTTCAATTTTAGAGCTTGCACTATGGAAGTTTAAGATAGATAACCACCGCTCTCAGGAGAGGACAAGACGCAATAAGAAGATGAGGTCTGACCAGGCGGGTGTAAGAGATCAGTGCCGAATCAGCAGTGGGGTGGACATTATTATCCAACATACGCTACCTTTTCTCATACAAAAACACTAACTTAATTTAAACTGGTTATCTTGTCAAAACTTTGCTTGTTAATTTATTAAGTCTAAATGGTTGTAAGCCCCATTTATTCAATGCACAATAAGCCCTCATGTTCCTCAGCCATCATGGACCTAATCCTAAGCTCCTCCATTCGTCTCCATACCTTTTCAATAAATTTCTTCTTGGCACCACGCTTCACACTTGATTTGTACTCCTTGACCAGTGCCTTCAATTCCTCTAATGAAGATTTGATTTCGGCTGGTACATGTGAACACGTCGAGATGTGCAGCATGAGAGTTTGACTAAAACTCGAATCTCCCAGAGAGTCAACACTAGCGGGAAAGTACATGCCATTAATCCCATCAACATCATGACAGTGCTTACAGCATAGTCCTGGCATATCCTTAAACTTGACAGGGTCTAGACGTCGACGCTTGATAGTGGCCGAAGTATGCTTGCAGGGCAATAGTTGATGGAAAAGAAGATAAACAAAGTCCGATATCGTCGGAGAGTCTTCGGGTATCACAAATGGTGTTGTAGCTTGTTTTGCCTCGGACAAGACACGTTCAGTCTCGGCAGAGCATATACTGTCAAACTTGCCATACTTGAGATTCTCCTCATCAGTACCTTCGGTTGTGGTGATATTCTTCTTGGAGGGACTATCACCACTGCTGCTCAATAAAGATGCTACATTGGAGCAGCACGATGGTGATGAAGGCAAAGTACATTTCCCAATAGTTCCTCTGCGTTGTATGAATTAAAAGATAAGAAGAAGAGGCGAATGGATTAGACACCGACAACAGGAAGAAAGATACACATCTCATGCACACATCATAAAAACTTACCCATTAGCCAATATCTCCTCCTCAGCCTTGGCAGCCTGCAATATGCATAGCATCTCCTTACTAGGTTCACCACCCTCCCTTCGTTTATCTTCACGATATTCCAATCCATGCATTGTATCCACCAAACCCAATTCACTTCCAGCCTGGGTATAATAAGCTCGAACCAACTTATGTGATCGCTTTGGTCCCTTGCCTCGTTTAATAATCGTCTTGTACTTGGCTTTAACTTCTTCAGGTGTATACATACATGCATTGAAATGTACACGTTGGAAGTTTCTAATACTTTCAAATATATTCTCACGTTTGGATGGGAAGCATGTTGCCTGATTGGCTTGATGATATCGGGGTATATTCTTACAATGGATACATCGAAATCCTACTTGTCCAGCGTGAGATGGACGTGCACCTTTACCGGGTGCAGTAACATGTTGTTCCGTAGCAACAAACAACTCAATACATACTGAACGTAAGAAACAATGTGCCTCGGATATAAACTTGGGATCAGATGGTAGGTATAACTTTCCGATCTCTTGATTATCTGGGGGCAGTGGATGTACCCTGTATGGATTATTATTCGTTTCCTTAACTTCTACTTTACTTGCTACCATTTCAGAATAGATGCTATTATTCATAGCAATAGAAGCAGCGGCACTGCTACTACTATTGTTATTAT
>Ga0214478_100633_pt1 | contig 20174 bp, 15 predicted proteins | sample M1_20Mar14CPVII9_2_FD_178001 | JGI IMG/M metagenome (GOLD analysis project Ga0214478, IMG submission 178001) | Marine eukaryotic communities from Monterey Bay, California, United States - M1_20Mar14CPVII9sort6BwellD7 | ecosystem: Environmental > Aquatic > Marine > Unclassified | place: USA...
ATGGTATTTGTTTTGCCGCAGATGATAGTAAGGTCTTGGTAACAAGCATCGGTCCAGGCAAGGTATCTGAATTCTATCCTGCAGATGACGATGGTATTCTTGGATCACCTAGCACGATGGTGGGCATGGTTCCAGATGCGGTCAAACGCCAGGGAGGCGGATCAGCTCATAACATTATCAAGACTCCCAAGGGTAAGTTCATGTTAATATCCATAATATGATAACATCATATCAACACCCAAAGTCTAATCACTTATCCTTTGTTCTTTCTTTCAGGGGATGTCTTTGCCACACATTCCCATCCACCCCCTAAACCTCCTACTACTTGGGCATTGACTCATTTTGACGAGAACCTTGAGTTGGTTGGTTCAGCTGGGTACCATGTTGCTGGTTTACCCCCAGTCCCGACAGTCAAGAAGTTTGACAAGCCAGACAAACTTCCCGACTCTAATCCATTTGGAATCACCAAGTACTTGGGCCCAGTTGATATGGATCAATTCGATGGCGCCTTATTACATTAAACGGTTGTTATGTCAAGGGGTAATATCATGGTCAAGTAAATACTAGATATCTTCCCCCCTCAAGAGTACTTTGCCAATTCTCTAATCCTTTAATGTCATTATCAAGAACCTATTCGATGAATTAAGGTCTTCAAGAAAGTACTTCTCCGCTTTAAAATAAGTTCCCTGTCATGATATGTGTTCATCAGTTCTTTATATTGCAACTATTCTGACCTGCCGGTAGAACCGTGACCTCGGCTATACCTTTACCAATGTCAATCTTTCCGACAGAGACAGTATAATCTGAAAAGGAATATGCCTCTCCAGTTTCTAACTTGGCAACTAAATCAGACTCGGCATAACTATCTCTTGGTCCTCGAGGTCGACTAACAACTGTTACCATGTTCCCAGCTTCTTGTGTACCTTGATTAATACCCTTCTTGGCGTTGTAATTGATGTAGTAATCACTGTCTGTGGTTTGAACTTTGAACAGCACCGCATTTGCAATCGGATAGTCCGCTATGCCATAAAGTACACCATCAAAGCACGGAGTCTTACCACTGGAATTGATTGTAACACTCTTATCTTTGTACCAGCCAGCCTGATAACTCTTGGCTGCATTGAAGCAGCTCCTTGGTCCCTTTTTGTTTGGATAGGCATATCCCATCTTACCGCTCTCATCTCCATATGCTCCAAGTTGGTATCCAGAAGGGCCAGGCTCTTGTCCACCATTCGAATGGCCAAAGTTCATGCTATGACCAAGCTCGTGCATGAGTAACGATGCAGATGTACACCATTCATCATTAAACACACTCAACCACGAATTCATATACGCATAGGCTATTTTGCCCTTCTTGAACGTACCGGGAGGAAGGCAGTAAATGATATAGTCGGCAAGTTCCCCAGGGCTATTCACATCAAAGATTTCATTAACTTCCATGCTTATTGCATTTCTCATGATTGCATCTCCTTGTGTTGTACTGACAAAGGGTATACGAACAGTAATCATTCCATTGAGAATACTAACATCTCCACTATTCTGACTCGTTCCTGATCTATCGATTGCCTTGATTATATTCATCTTGTCATTACTACATGCTTTGATTTGTGTAGCTAAACTTAGCACACTGTCTGGGTTATTACTACCGAAGATACTATTGCCGAGTACAGTTTCGTTTGATGTCGTTGAAGAATCTTTTGCAATAACTCGTACACCCAAGATGGTTTGCTTCCCTAGGAAATTTGCCAACTTACGACCATCTCTTCTCATATTAGATTGCACAATACTAGGAATCTTGCCCTTCATATCTATAGTTTGATCAGACAGTAATACAGTACCAGGCGGTAAACTTATATATGTTTCACCCGATATAAGACCCATTTGAGTATAATCAAAGTTTGGTGGAAGATTGATAAGTTCATAGATTCTACCATCTGCTGTTTGTATATTCTCAAAGAGTGTTCTTCTGAGGAACATTCCTGTAATGACATCATCTCCACTTGTTGATGATACTACTTCAAATGGAAAATCTCTTTGCTGAAAAGAATCATCATTTGGATTATTCTTCAATACTACCTTTCCATTAACTTTAACAATCCATGAACCTTCTCCATATGTACAGCATACTCCATCGGAACTTAAATCATACCAACGTATATAATATTGTCCAATCGGAAGACATAGATTACCAGTATAGGTTGTTGTATCTTCATAGTTGTATGATTCGGGTGGTCCGTATGCTATTCTCTCATCATTATTGTACTTATGTAATGACCATTTAGTTTCGAATGCATACCAATCTGTTGTAAGTTTTAAATTCCATAATCCTTGTCCTGTGGGGCAAGAAGATGACAACGATTGACGAGAACTAAAATAGTCTGGTTTTGCAATTATAAAGCCAGAAGTATTGCCTGTAAATGTAGTATTTGCTATACTTTCTCCCCATGGAAGTGTGTTAAATGGTGGTGATGCACTAACTATTGATTCGGTATCCTCACTTGTTGCAGCGGATATACTACCAGCACTACTACTACTGCTACTAATACCTCCTTTAGAATATCTTATATCAAGAGATGTAGCAATTACAATAGCAGTAGCTACTAACAAGGAGGCAACAAGCATCAGTTTCTTATATCTACAACTTTTGCAATTGGGTTGTGTTGCTTGATCATTGAAGGATACCGTTGTTGTTGGTAGTACATCGTCTCCTCCTTCTACTAGCTCAATATTAGTACTGCTCTTCTCCATGTTCACTATCAATAGCATTTAATCCGCTGCGATTGCACTGGTTGCAATCGTATCATATCAACTGCATCGACCGCAAGTGCAAAGAGCAAAAAGTTGATTTACGAGAGTACGTATAAAATGGCGAGTTAACGGGCAAATTTATTCCACTCCTGCCATCAATCATAATTTGGTCTACGATTTTGTTGTGTGGTTAGGTTGAAGGAGTAGTTGTTATTAATACCAAAAGTAGTATATTATTTTGATATCAAAATAAATCTCGGCCTCTCTAGACTGGTATCTTTTCTTGTCACAAAGTTAATGCACATCATATGCACAAATATGTCTTCTACTAATACTCCAACACCAGGGAAGCAACTACATATTGCAATAGCAAGAAATGATTGGCCAACTGCAAAATCCATCATTGAAAAGTATAAATCAATTGCTGGAGCTGCCAAGAATTCGTCAGGCTCTACACCATTAATGATGGCGGCTAACGGCAAGTGTGGGAAGAATAATAAACTATTATTAGAACTGTTATTAGTTGATGGTAATGGTGGTAAAGAATCGGCAGCTGAACGTAACAAACGGGTGAGTATAACATGCATACATATAGAAGATATCGTGTTTAGATGTATGCCTTTTATTATACCTCTGACCTTCTCCTTATACAACTTCTTCTTTTATCAAACAACACAGGGAAAAACTGCAGCAGATATGGCAGAAGAACTAGGTAAACACAAAATAGCAAATCAACTACGTCAATATGAACAAATAGCATCAAACGCCGAAACATTCCAACGCTGTCCAAAGTGTAAAACAAAGTTACGTCCACGATCAAAGTTGGCATTCGTACGTGATCAAGTTAACAAAGGTATAGAAACTAATAATCTTGTATTGGAATTATTTAATGAACACCCATTGGCTGTTGAGCGATTAGATGATAAGTCATTACATCGTGTTAATTGTTGTTTATCATTTCGTAAGGAATTAACTGAGAGTATGGCGTTGATTAGTGAGTTGAAAAGGTTACGACAAGCTGATGACGACGATGATGAGTCAAAGCAACCATCTTGGAAGGATTGGCATATTGTTGATTTATGTTCAGGAGCACAATGTGTTACGGCTGCATTATGTCTATCAATCTTGACTGGGGTGTCTGTTACGGCGTTGGATATTGTATCATCGAATGAACTACCACACTTTGAGGATGTAGATTGGATGACAGTGTCAAAAGTTGGCAATGGAAAAGAAGATGTGAATACCTCCGTCAACACTACACCAATTGATGATGATAGTATATCCTCTTTCTCGTACATGCAGAGGGATATACATGATACAAACTTAGCTCCTCAGTTACAATCACATATATCAAGAGGCAATACAACATCATACTCTGGGAAGAAGGTGATTGTACTTGCAATGCACTGCTGTGGTGCACTTAGTCAACGTGCCTTAAGTCTATTCAAGGAGTTAGATGCCGCAGCTATACTTGTAATGCCATGCTGTTTACCTCCTAAACATCTCGGCTATAGTAAGAAGTTAAAGACATTTGAACCACAACAGGCGTCAACGTCATGGAATCCTACTCATATTAAAAGAGATGATGAGCAAGTTAAGAAAATAAAAGAGATATTTTCAACGAATGATCAAGATGAACAATATCGTCGATGGGCTAGATATCTACATCAATGTGCCATGTTAGATGCTACTGCCGATAATACTGCAACTTCATGCAAGAATATTTCTTCAACAATAAAGGAGGTTGATGCCGTACTATCCTCCAGAAATACATTAATCACAGCGATAAGAAACGGAAGTGAGCTTGCAGATGCAACTAATAATAATGTTAGTGAGGAGAAGAGTTAATATCATATGGATGTCTTATCGGTTTAGTACTTGAAGATTAATAGCTCCACTCAAATCAAATTACACTAGTTATAGTCTGGCAGCACATATATCACGATACAAACATCACTCCTCCATGCCACTTAAAAGGGAATCGGATCAACAATAATATTGGCATAGTCATCATGAAACGGACAACCACCACTTTTCCACTCAATATCTCCACTCACATGAGGATGCGGTGCATGTGATAGCTTTCTAGCACGGCCTCTGATACGAGCCGTGTTCAGAGTCTCCACTGGTTGAAGGAAGTTGTTATTGGTCAGACTAATCTCAGAAGTATTCTCACGAATACGGACAGCGACGTATTCAACGTCGGATCCGGCAGTCTTCTCGGCATACAAGTTCTGCGCTTCTTCCAAGTTCTCCGAGTTGAGTACATTTCTGGTTCCTTTACGAACAGCCTTCGTCAAGGCTTTGAAAGTTTTTGCAAGCATTGATGCCTCCTCTTGAGTAAGCACGATGTTGTCCGTATCTTGGAGGTCAACTTCGTTCAACTTTAGGGTGATGTCTTGACTGTCACCCTGAATATCAATACCAACAACCATGTCTGCATGAGTCGAAGAGACATCTCCGATGTAGTTATTCTTGATAATCGAGTCTTTGTTTGTGTATCCTCGGGTGGCAGCAACGGATATAGCACGGACATTACAACCCTGTTGTTCATCAACATTCTCGATGGAGGCACCAATATGAAAGTCGTAACAGTCGTCAAATTCAGGAGGAGAGAGGTTCTCAATGTTGGTGATGATGTTGCCAGATATATCAAAACCCTCGGTATCTTCAACTCTAACGACTGTGATACCCTTGACGACGTGGTGCATTGAGTCTCCATTGCATACATATTGAGGTGTCATACTACCACCATTCGTAGCCCAATCGATGAGATCTTGGTTGATAGAATTAGGTCCGATCTGTCTTGCTGGCATGTCAGATAACGTTCCATCTAAGATCGCATTAGCAACGATGAGTTGCATATCGGCAACTACATTTCCAATATACTCTCCAGCTTCATTGATTGAAAGGTATGGATCATCTGAATCAAAGGTCTTGACAGTCTGGAAAACAGCACCGCGAGGATCGTTTTGTATGCATCCATGGTGACCACAATCACCAAACAGTGCCGGTACTTCATTATTCCAACACTTGATGTCGTTAATGATATTATCTTGAATAACAATGTTGCTGGACGTAGTAGTCGGATCAATCTCATTAAAGACTTCTCCCATTCCACCAACAGCCGGGCCTTTTCCATGAACGAGAAGAGCGTAGCAAGGACCATCGACTACACGGTGTGGGTTATCAAATAGATGATATTCAACAGGATGAGTATCACTGTTGATTGAACCACCATTGTAGATGACATCCTCATACACATTGTTGATTGATGTAATGAGATCATCGTATGCCTGTTCGGCAGTCTTCCACACAAGACCGTTCTCATCCGTGAGAGTGTAGTTCATTTCCTTGAGATACTTGGCGTATGGTCGGATGAATCTCGCTGCACTAAACAAACCAACAACGGGTACATCCTTACGGTTGCCTGAAATTGTATTCTCGACAATTTTCAATCCATCAACGTTGTTTAAGCTAACTGCAGCTACCTCAAAGTCTTGAAAGGTTACACCAGTAATTTTGACATTTGTGTTTTCATTGCCATGGATGCCTAAAGATGATATGAGATGATGTGCAGTGAGCAGCAGCATATTGCAAATGATGTGACACATGGATATGACAATCTCTTGAGACAATACTTACCATGATGAGAAGAACGTCCGATGATACCAGGACCGAGGATGTTGACGTTGTTGGCAGCAGAATAAGCAGTACCATTGCCACTAACGAACTGTGCCGGTCCGACACCTGGGATGAAAGGAGAGCTGGCCAACTCGATGACGGCAAAGAAACGCTGCATGAGAGCATGTCCAGCAGATTGTTCAATGGTATGACCATTGAGGTATAATGTAACATCATCAGCGGCGATTGCTAATGCTGTGAAGAATCCTAACCCAAATTCATTCTCGGCATAGTTTGATAGGTCAGGATCAAAGGCTGTTTCCGATGGCATCTCGTTTGGTTGAGGACCGTTCGGGCCAAATGTGATATCAGAACACAGTTTGTATATGCCAGGTGTATCTATGATTTTAGTACCAGAACTGAAATCCTCTGTGTATGATTGAGAGGAGGAGAGAACATATGATGTGAGCGGATTGTTGTAATTGCAAATGGTATACACGAACATATGATATGTATCATATGACATATATCATATAACACGAATTAGATACACAGCCGATCACATCATATCCACCGATATGTCTATTACATACCTTGATTTAAGCAAATAGCATCATCGGGAACAATAGCGAAAGCATTTGCCTCATCACTGGAGGCAGAAGAGACGTCAGAGTCTTCAGCAAAAGTATTGGCATTGGTTGTAAGGATTGCAGCAGTAGCCAATAATGCCTTCAGAGAGAAGAGGGCGTTGAGTGAGAAGTTCATGGTAGTGATAGAATATGGTATGTTTATGGTCGACGATATAATGGATGTATGGATAGAGTCGTCGTCGAGCGTGGTTAGGTAGAGTTAAAGTGGAAATTATGACAGTGATGATGCATTGCAAAACAACATGCAATATTCAAGGATAGAGTTTAGATCAGCACTTACTCACGGACAATCAGCGGGGCGCATTGGTTGACAAAATGAGTAATCGTACGATATCAAAAGCCTATGCGGTTCCTAGAAATGTGGGCAGTTGAAGGACATAGTCATATGTCGTTTGGATTTTCTCGTACACACCTGCCTATGCTTGATAGTTTTAAAGGAATAGACAGATTTGATTACCTAAGCTAAAATGAAAGGATGTCATCCTTATATAAAGAGTTTTCAGTATGAAAACCTAAATCGAATCACTAATTGAAATGAAACGATGTGAGGCCTTACACTTACGGATAGCATGCCCATCTAGCCATCTATATACATTTGATACGAATGATATCTTAGTATAAAATCGGGAGTATAATGTCATCATAAAGATAGATCTTTACTCATAAATAGATTCAAAGATACTCCAAAATGTTATTGCAATTGCAATTGATACTTGGCATATCAATTGCCATCACAATCACCATCACAGCAGCAGCATCTCCAATCAATAAAACAATATCAGGATTAAACCTCGGTTCTCCACCTACTTTAACATCCTACACAACCTATCTCGAACAAGAAATAACATCAATCAAACATTCCTTCCTCTCTGGTAACAACGTATACTACATATCCGGGGGTCGATGGGGTAATCCAGGTAATGTTGATGATGAAACGATTGGTTTGATACATCCTTTTTACAATGATTTAAGGTCTAGAGGAACGGGCATAGTTGAGTATGAGAATACTGGTGTTGGTAATGGTAAGATAAGTTTATGTGACATATTATGATGTGTCTCCGTATCTTTTTGCAAATCTCATACTATATTATGCTCTTAGATTTCTGGGGATGGAACTTTCATAAAGATGTTGAAGTTGCCAAGGGTACTGTGATCGGTGGCGAACATACAGGCGGATTAGATGCGGGTAGTGATAATACACCGTCGTTATTAACCAATCATGATGGCACGTTATGTATTGCAACTCATGAAACTCAAGCAAACTATGGATTACCGGTATCTATGCAACTTTGTAATGAAGAAGATGAACGACAACATTGGAATTACAATTCTACAACCGGTTTATTCGTTAATCCAATTAAGAATTGGTGTCTCTTCGCTGGTCGGCCTGATATGATTGGTCAAGAGCTAAAGACATGGGGATGCGATGAAAGCAATCCACAAGTTATTTGGGATTATGAAACTGAAACATCACCCTTCAGTACTAAGTTAATCAAGAGTAGATATGGATATAATGCTCAATATAATGATGGAAAGTGTATCAAAAGCGGAGTTAGTATTGGGGATATTCCAACTATGGATACTTGTGATGAAACATTAGCAGATCGGCAATTTGATTTACAAGTTATTCAACAAGAGATACGATATGAGAATGTTAGTCCTGAAAAGGTATACTGGCGTCCCGATGGGATGACTGTGGAATATAGTATTGGTCCAGCTCAAGTTGCAGTTCGGGAAGAAAAGTTTATATCGGCTAATGATGTCGTTTCAACGATTATTTACTCGGACATTCCCCTTGAGATGGAGTTTACTGGCAAGTCATTTGCCCTCACGGACTTTCGAAGTGTATCAAAGAATGCAACGTGTGAATATGATGAATTGAATAATGCCATTCATGTTGTGGAGGGTGGACGAGTATTGGCCAAGGTTAGTGAATCACCCGAGGTTATACTAGAAGCTGATCTCATGTATAGTGGCATGAGCACAGTACTCTCGAGCTCGAGGGTTATTCAAAGTTATAGTCAAGTTGAATTAGAAGCAGGTGAATGCCGGTATACATTCCGTCTACCAGTTGATTCGGAAGGTACAACACTATCTTGGACGATGAATGATGAGTATGCCACTGCACTTGATGCTATTCAGGATGTCTTGTCCGATCCTGTGCAACATAAGGTGGCCAAGACTGAAGAGATGAATCACTTGCTCAATTATAATGTACCATACTTTCGTGCTGAGGATGAGGATGTTGTCAAGGTGTACTACTATCTATGGTCAATCTTTTTAATGTTATACAAGTATGTCGGAACTGGACAGGAAGTTCATCATCACACTCAGACTGCGGTAAATAACTTCTTGGGACTTCATAATTGGGATGCCATCATGCAAATCTATGTCGGAGCGTGGATAACTGACAAACCTACTTGGGCATATGGGAATGTACTCTTGTGGAGCGAGTTGCCTTTGACGGCCATGTCAAGTGATGGTAAGGTACCAGACAACATGGGGCAACAATGGAATAGTGGGCTATTCGGAGGCAATCATCATTGGCAACATGCTTGTGGAGCATGGCAAATCTACAAGCATAGCGGAGATGAATCGTTCTTGCAACAGAGTTATACCTTCTTTGACAACCTAGCCACACATGCCGGTGGTGTATATGGAGAGACGTTTGATGCATCCTTATGCCTTGGCAAAATGGCTACAGCCTTGGGACTACCCGATGCAGAGATTACAAAATGGGATGAACACATGGACCGATATGGAGGACTAGATTGGTACCTCAATCAACGATGGGATGCAAATCGATCTTGCTGGTTGGATTGTGATGAGAATAGTCCAAACGGAATACATCGTTGGGGCCAGATAGGCAAGGCATATGAGTCATACTTTCCCGACGATTGGGCGCGAGAAATGGGTGAGTAGTTCAAGTGTGCATAAGATGGGTATCAAAGTATCTTTTGTTAGTATCATACTAATATACCTCTTCTTCCTTCCCACTAACACACATTAGGCGAAGCCTGGTTGACCAAGGGAAAAGAGGATGGCTTTTATCCCTCAGACGGTGTACCACTACTATCCACGGCAAGAAGAGATTGGGATAAGATTCTTTGTCCTGGAACACTCGAGTCAATGACCTGCGGCGATTTAGTACCAGACAAGTATTGGTCTGAGTTTGCAGTGACACCTGATACCAACTATTACATGTTGATGGGAATGTTTAGACACAATGTACCGCACATTGCCGTCCCTGCTACTCTTGGACATCTAAAGTTGAACAATATGGAATGGGGTATCCCCATAGCTCCCGAGAGTCGTGAAGCAGACTTTTTTGTATGGGGTGATCAGTACAGTAACTTCAATGCGGGTAAACTTATTCCCTTGATTGAGGGCGTAGGCGGCTTTGAGGTATCCATCGGCAATTCTACATTTACTCAAGCTGATGCCCTGCCTCAAGAGTGGTCATTTATGGAGTGGAGAATGCCTACACGAGCCGCAAGTGCCACTGATACAGACTGGGTACTTGTTAAAGAGGAACGCTTCTGTTCTGGAGAGAGTAATGTACACACGAAGCAAATCACAGTCGAGTCAAATCCATTAGATGAGCTTGTCTTGAGTCCATGGACCGAAGGAGCTACTCTTATTAGCTGGATAGTCCTTGTTGACGGACAAGAGATCAATATGCAGGCTGACGAGAGTGCTCGCCAAGATCGTTTAGGATTTAGATTCAGCGGTGATGATGCCAAGAAGAAGATTGTTGTATCGATTGTTCTACAAGCTGATTCATCAACTGATCTATCTGGTATAAGTTGTACAACGACCGAGGCTCCGACCTTATCTCCCACTGACAGCTCAACAGAAGCACCTTCCAGGCAACCGTCACTCTCCCCAACTGTCAAGCCTGGCCCTACTTTAATCAAGGCTGGCACTTTGTGTATCTCTGCTCATGAAACTCAGAGCAACTATGGATTACCAACGAGTATGGAGGAATGTAATATCAATGATCATCGTCAACAATGGACATATGATGCTGCCTCTGGCTTGTTCACCAATGAAGTGAAGGGATGGTGTCTCTTTGCTGGTAGACCCGACTTGGTTGGTCAACAGCTTAAGACATGGGGATGTGATAATACCAATCCTCAAATGATATGGGACTTTGACGAAACAAGTAATGGAAGGATCAAGTCAAGGTTGGGATATAATGAACAGTATAACGATGGAAAGTGTATCAAATCAGGATCGTCAATTGGAGATATCCCAACTATGGACGTATGTGACGAGACACGAGCTGAACAGCAGTTTGAACTGACAACATCCTCATCAGGTACCGACAATGGACCATCGCCCACGACAAGCCCGACAACTCCTTTGACTGTGTCTCCCACAGAGTTTATTACAACGCCTCCTACTACGGCTGGACCGAAACTCATTACCAATCATGATGGTACATTATGTATTGCTGCTCATTTAACCCAGAACAACTATGGGCTACCCACAAGTATGGAAGCTTGTAATCCTCAAGATGCACGTCAGCACTGGACATATGATGCCACCTCTGGCCTGTTTACAAATCAAGTGAAGGGATGGTGTCTCTTTGCGGGCCGTCCTGATATGAGTGGACAAGAGTTAAAGACTTGGGGGTGCAATGTTGATAATCCACAGATGATTTGGGACTATGAGAACAATATGAATGGTCGTATCAAGTCAAGACTTGGTTACAATGAGCAGTATAACGATGGAAAGTGTATCAAAAGTGGATTAGGTAGTGGAGATGCTCCGACTACGGTTGTATGTGACGAGGCACAAGTTGATCAACACTTCTATTTAACATCAGCTGAGTAGTTTGTAAAAGTAAATCAGATACTGCACAGTTTATATATTAGAAATTCCTCAAATAGATACTACTTCAATCCTTCCTTGCATTTGCAATACTCTTCTCAACCTTTGAGTTGACAGAGTTCAACCAGGCCGGATCAACAATATCGTCAATACCAGCATCAACATTCAACAATGCATTCTTCTTTAGATTCTTGTCACGGTTCTTTAGGATAAATTCCTTCTCTTGCTTGACGGTAGACTCACGGCTAGGAGTCTTGAATAACCGAGGAGTATGAGTAAAGCTCGTCTGCACCGCAGTACGTGGTGGTGGAAGAGCATTCTCCTCAATCTCCTCTGCCTCCTCGTCATCACTATCACTGAAATCTTGAGGTGGATGCTCTTGCTTTGTATCGTTAGACACTCCGCTATCTACGCCTACGTCATCTAGCTTCTTCTTCTTCTTCTTATCAGTTTCATTAGCCTTTGCCTTTGCTGTAGCAAATGTCTTATGCATAGCTTCTTCTGCCTTCTCTTTTTCAACAGCCTTGATATCATCAATTCTCTGTCGTTCACGCTCTTCTAATGCCATGTGTTGTCGTGTTAATCTACGTTCTTCTTCAACCTTCTTAGCGGCAAGTTGTTCGTCTTGACGTTTGACCTTCTCCTCTCGTTCTTTCAATGCGGCTGCACGTCGTTGTTGAATTTCTTGCTTTGTACCTTTGAACTCGAGTTGGTTCCATAACTCTATCTCCTTCTTTGGTAGACTAATCTTGAGCATACCATTCTTGAGCACCGCTCTGCTACGATCTTCGTCGATGTCGTTGAAAAGATTTACATCAAGTAGGAAAGGCGAGTAGGATATTTTCAATTGTTTCGAAGTAGTGAAGACGTCTACTTTCTTAACTGATACGCCCTTTAGTGGTATTGATATTTCAATCTTATCAGTCGTTTCCGACCAGGTATATTCTCCGTTGATTGGCATTGTTAATGCTAGGGTAGCTTGGGGTTGTAATTGTTAGATTGATTGGTATTATTATTAATGTGTGGAGTGTTTTCAATGACACCTACTTTTCATTTTGGGTCGAAGAGAGAGGTCGGTAAATACTTTTTAGTATGTAAGTAAGGATACCAAACGAACACCTCAGCACATAGGCTAATATCCAAGTAATAATGACGGCTGCTCTTGATGTTGCCACATTTGTATTCGTGTCCATTGTGATTCTATTCGGCATTATCTTATTACTTTCTACCACTCAAAGAAGAGCAACAAAAACTGCCACACGTAGGAAGTTCATTCGGGCAAGTATTGCAGCATTAGCGATTTATCTTTTGCATCTACTCTCCCGCGAATCAATAAACAACTTTGGCTATAGGAAGAATTTGCTTAGATGGGATTGTCTTCGAAGTGACAAGGGCGGAAAGAGACCTCATGGTATTGAGAGTGAAGAGTACAAACATCCTTGTTATAATGACACGGTGGCAGTGGCGGAGATTGAGGATGATGATCTAACACCGCCGTCATCACACAAGACTACGAGTCTATGCTCTTCCACCACTACTAATACCAAGTACGAGCAATACATATCGGCTACTCGGGATTGCCAAGCTAATCAACGTTCTACTTGCAGTTTATCTGAGCCATGTACTCCATGTGAGATCTCTCGTCGTGATGAGTTTCCTAGTACTTGGTCTCGTTGCCAATCATGTTCGATACGAAACAACTTTGGAGATTGTAAATTCAAAGTTGGTATAGGCCCGTACTGTTGGAAGAATGGAGACTTAGAAGAAGTAGTTCCGTGTGAGATATGTTGTACTGATAATACACCAATGTTTGATAAAGACGACGTGTGTTATTGATGGAGATACCTAGAATTTTGATTGTAGTATATCGTGATATGGTATCTAACTTAGACATTTGGGTGATCAATGATTGTTCAACTCTCTTAATAACTGCTTGTTCTCTTGTAGATTGTCCTTGTTCCAGTGCTCTTCATATAGAATTGCTCTATGCATGATTTTCTTTGCCTCGTCAATACTACCTAATGCCTTATGAGAAAGAGCGAGATACTTGTGGATACCAGGAGTAGAGCGGTTGTCTTTGGTTCCAATTGTTCCGAATTTAATTGCTTTGGCATATTCTTTTCTATTATATAATGCTCTGCACATTCCTACAACAATACTGCCATTTGGTGCTTCATTTCGTCGCATATACTCCTTGTATATTGATGTATAAATCTTTTCTGCTTCCTTCCATTTTCCCAAAGCGGTATAAGCTTCCGCTTGAAAGTTTCTCACTTGCATTACTTCATCTAAGACCAAGTAACCCGGATGTTTGCCGTTTAGTGATAATGTTTTGTTTGTAATCTTAATAGTTTCCTCTGGCTGGTCTGTCATTGCCACCATAACGGACCTCAAAAACATTCCTTGTATTTCAGTCTGCCCTTTACCCTCTACTTTGAATATCTTCTCGGCAGCGTCATATTCAGCCAAGGCAAGCCTGGCATATTTCTTTTGTTCTTTTGATCCATTTGGCGAATGTAATGCTCGAGTAGTATACATGTGGTTTCTTTCAAGAGATTTCGTCACAACATTTGGAATATCGCCACGGCAGTATGGACAAGATGACGGATTATCAGATTTCGGTGAGTACTGATACTCTCCGATACATTCAAAACAGAATTCATGTCCACATGGTAATGATATAGGATTAGTGATCGTTTCTTCTAAACAGATGGCACATGGACCTTCCTTTGTCTCATGTACATTACTATCCGGCGACAAATTAACTCTAGCCTGATCATCTTTCCACAATTCGTGTCGTTTCTTTATAACCGTACAGTCTGATTTGTGTTGTTTCCAATCTTGTACTTGACACTCTTTACTGTGTAGCATATGTATTGCAAAAAGCAAAGGTTAATTATTAGCTCAACAAGCAATTAAGTGCATATGATGTGCATTCTACAAGAATTGATTTTGTATAACATGGCCCCATTTGCAATAGTACATATCTATATGCATAACACACAATCTATCATTCCAATACGTACCTGCAATAGTAATACGAGCCACATCTTCCACAACATTTCTGTGGTGAACCTACACCACATTTTTCACAACTAATACAACTCCGGTCTATAACTATATCATCTGCCACCGCCGCTGCCGTCTGATCATCCACACTTGTCGACATAATGCTAAAGTATCTTGTTCTTCTACTTCCTATATAAAACCCTCTACTGATATATAATCTACCTCTAGAGAGGTGTGTACACCGGCTGATTAGTCCTCCTGACAAATTGACTCTTTACTCTTTAATCTTTTTGTTTCAGCTTTTGTTCGTCGTAGACTATAATGAATGCCTCTATTAATTTAAACGTCTTAATAATAGTTTTATGACCATTCCTCTCTCGCTGTTCCTCACCATGCAATAGGCCTAAGGTCATCTTGGCATCATCTTGCCTCTTATTACTTATTTGATCAGCCGACTATTTACACTCTCATAGTAAAGGTATCCTTTAGGATACCCCATTTATGATATGTATGTATAGAGTTGATTGGTTGATGATGGTGGCGGCGCGAGTATACCAGATGATAAATCGATCAATATAGCAGCTCATATACCTAAAATATTGTATTTAGATCAGTGTTTAACGCTCTTTCGATTAATGGTAGTATCATAGCGGCCGGATTGCTGTTATTTTTTCTTGACCTCAAAAATTTCAGCTAATCAGTTATTTATTGTACATACCTACCTCTGATGTTTACCACAATTGCAAGTCGTCTAACTCGACGTAGTAATGCTCTATCAGTGATATATCATCGACAGCATCATCATCGGTATACATATCAAGTCAATATAAGAGCATTCTCGTCTGAACCTCTAGTTGATGACGACGATGATACATTGACTCAAAACATCGATGATACACCAACTCAAAACACATCACTGACACAATTACCAATAGGAACCTTTATAGATCTAGACAATGTAGGTCCCAAGACATTCTCTCGTACGGATGCAATATCCTTCATATCACCACTACTACAGCTTGGTCGTCTAATTAATGATACAGACTCAAGGGATAAATCAGGTGAACGATTAGAAAACATCTTAAAGAAGACGCAAGAAGGAGATACAAAAAAGAAGAGCAAGTCATCATCATCTGCTGTAGTTGTACGACGGTTATTGAAATCATTAGATGTGCATATTGAAGCGTTTGGTAACTTAGCTACACGGTCATATCGTAGTGAACAAGAACGTGACAGTACGATAGATGATCAAGAGTATATACAAGCAGAAGAGTTTGATGATGGGATGATAATCGCCCAGACTGGTTATGATGAAGAGGGATTGTTACGATGTGGTGTATGTGGATCAATAATGAAATTATCAAAGAAAGATAGAAAGGCAGGTAAGACATTGGAATCAAAGTTACGTCAACATATGAAGATACATGATAGAGAACAGAACAAACGAAAGACGAGAATGGCACAAGGTAGTAAAGGTAAAGGAAAGAAGAAGAAGTTAAGTGCAAAAGAAATGAAGAAGTTTATAAAGTATGAAGCAGCACAAGTTGGATTAAAACGTTCTAATATGAAGGCTACAAAGTCTGGTAAGATGAAGAAGTCATCACGTACCAAGAACGATCTATTCAGAGTAATTAGAGAAGTGGGGGTCAAGGTTGAACCGGCTGACAACGTGGATGCTAAGTTAGTTACGGCGGCAAAACAATGGATGAATAAAATTAGCGAAACACAAAACAAGGATGAGAAATTTTTACATTATAGTGAAAAGAATGGTGGATATAGATAGTGACTTCTTAAGTCTATTACAACAAGCAAAGGAGAAAAGGTTTCTTACTATATCAATGACTGATGAAAGGATACAAACATCTAAGCTTGTTAGGGAGTGTGATGTGGTTGTTGGTCCATTTGTTTACGATACTAATTGGATAGACAGTAGTAACAGTACCCGGGGTAGTAGTAAGCCTGGTTCTTTGATAAGCGAGGACGATGATAGTACAGAGGAGGATGAGATTGTTCGAAATGTGGTCAGGGCTCCTCTTCCTTCTTTGATATCATCATCAACTGCTAAATCACTATCAAAAGATGTACCGATGCAAGCTATATCAAGAAGCGATGATGGGTACAAGTTCATGATTGAGCGTAGACAAGCTCAGGATGGATTATCAGAGAAAGAAAACACTGTTGCTCAATGGGATTTGAGATATGGTTACATCGATAGAAGTTCTCCTTCTGTTAGCGGTGCCGCCGAAACAAAGGAAAAGTCCAAAGGCAGTAATTCCAAAAACTCGAAACAAGCTGGACTTCCATCAAGAAAGGAACTTGCAAAGCAGCATATTCCCTGGGCTTCTGTTTATAAGGTATCAACAGGAGGGAGTACGAAGAAGAAAACTACCGAGGCTTAGACAGGGGTCAATACTAGAATCTTCGGCATAAGTCTAAACTTGACATACATTTAATCACTACTTCTTTAAACATTTCTCTACAACGATAGTATCCTCGTCCTTCAACACTATCCTTGCTCCCCCCATGGACTTAATGGTCCGTCCTTTGCCTCTTTTTGCTTCCTTCTTCAGCGACCTCATTGTTTCCACTGCCTTGTTCTGCCCCACCTGAATGTTTACTATCTCCTAGCTCTTTTAATGCGAGCCAGCTATTCAGCCTTGCAAGCTCTTTGCTGTGATACGATATCTTTTCCTTAATAATGGCTTTAGTATCAACAAAAGACGTAAGTTCGGGTCCCAATGATAGTAAGGCAGTGTATAGCTCACTCTGACCATGCCTCTGTCCAATCAATACTAGAATCTTCGGTAGTAGAGTGGGCTCAATATCCACAAAGATACTAGAATACTCAATGCCCTGAAGTTGGCATAACTCCTTTCTTCTTTGACTATTCAATTGATACTTGATAACTTTGGTACGCCCAACATCTTCTGAATTCTCGGCCATCAGGAGATCATTATTTAGATCCTCTGCTGGAGTATTTACGTCCCAAAGTTTCCTGTCGTTCACATAAGGGCATTCTCTAACTCTCTCTTCATTTGTTCAGATACTCTGAAATCTTTTGGTACAGTACGAAATCTTCTGCCCTCAAATTCATCTGAAACTAGTTTTGTAAGTGTGCGGTTTGAGCTGTAAGTACTTTCAATTGATGATATATCATTCACTAGCTTCAGCAATGCAATACACCCTCTCTTTCCGATGTTGTTTTTATCCAAATAAAGTGCTTCCAACGAGGTATTGTGTTTCAATGAGTTGGCTAGCATTTCAGTCTCGTCGTCTCCTACACCGGTATTTGAAAGACCAATTGCTTTCAATACTGATCCCTCTTGTTGTAATAAGTTTGATAATATATTAAATCCTTGTCTTCCGATATTGTTGCTGCCCACATGAAGAACAGTGAGTTTTGATGTTAGACTAAATCTTTCTAATGCAGAGATATCAGTAATGTTGCAATCTCTAACATCTAAATAATTCAAAGTGGACGACTCAGAGCATGTACTAACCAATAACTCAAAGCATTCTGTATCCAAATTATTGTTATCACCGACGTCCAAACATTCGAGTTTGGCAGCGTTTCTCAAGAACGGAACCATAACACGTACTCCTTCAATACTAAACGCATTATCACCTAAAATCAATTCTTTCAATGAGCTGCTCCTCACTAATTCACTGAAGAATAGTGTTATCTTTCGATCAGTGATATTGCAATTGGTTAGATCAATATTCTTTAAATGAGTATTGTTTGCAATGTATCGACCAAACAGCATCCATGCTAGATTATTGAAGTGTGACGTATCTTGGCCAAGACCAACAATAGGAAAGCTATCATATATACCGATATCTACTTCATCAATTTGATTACTGTTATCCTTGATCAAATCAATAGCTTCTCTAAAATCGTTAGAGATTCCGGTATGATCACCAAACGCTTGATAAAATTCATCTTCCACTTCCTGATCAGACTCCTCTTCGCTGCTTGACATATTATATCACTTTTTTGTGATAGTTGAATAACGTCAATGTATATACCACCAGGCCAATATAGTATCAGCTATGAGAGACAATGTATCCTACTACAAACTACAAACAAGCAGATGCAAATTCAAACGATATTATGATACTTTGTAATTGGGAGTCTTTGATATCGGAAGGGTACCCCATTGAAGAGCCCCGAGGATGACTTTGGACAGCTCTTCTTCAGTCTACACCACATACATAGAGTAGTCAAAGCAATAATCAATCTTAGATTAGATAGATTTACATAAGTATACATATAGCAACAATTGCAATTGTGGACTACGGTATCCTGGGTGGTATCCTTCAGTTTTCCTATATCACATGCTCTCCTCTTCCTTGTTTGTGAGGGGTAGACTCACACCTACAGAACCAACCAACCGTATATCATATATACTCTTCTACTCTTATGATTGAGACGTCTTATCCGACAACAACTTATCCAAACTATCAACATTCTTCTCAATCAATTCCATATTACTCTTCCATCCATTTTCCATATTACTCAAGCTACCCTCGACATTACTTAACATTCCCTCACATCGACTAACAGCCTCCTCGGCACTATCTAATCTTGATGAAAAATTTGATGCATTTAAATGTAATGTTTGTAATTCAACTAATCGATTAGTTAATGATGGTAAATGTTGACTTAATCCCTCCAGTTCTTGAAGTTGAGTGTGGAGTGCTGATATTACATTTGCATCCTCCTTTAATTGTGAGTCTTTATAAGTATTACTTGATGATTTAGAGGATAGTTTATTCTTGGCACGTGCAGCCGCTTCTAAATCTGCACGGATAACTTTCGCCTTGGATGCTAATTTGTCAATTTGTTTGGTATCTACCTCGGAGGTTAGACGTTCAGCTGCTTCGATGCGTTCCATGATTGATTTGTTACCCCCGTCACTTGTTGACGAGGTAGTTGTTGAGCCCATGGCCAATTCAAGTTTGCGTAATCGTTCTTCCAACATTGCCTCACGTGGTACATTTGTTGTTGATGTAGACTTGGCATCTCGATACAATTCATATACAATCTTACTACTAGCACCACCCTCACCAGTACTATCACCCTCTTTTGATTCACCCTTTAATGATAAATTCTCCATACCAGCATCAATACTACCATCATTATTAAACTTGGCAACATCATTACTAATAACACTTGATAAATCACTTTGACGTCCATTCAACAAATTAGCTAATGATGTAGCATCACTCAAACCCAACGATGTTAATCTTGATTTTAACTCAAATGTAGCAGCCTTTAATTCCTCCTCTTCTGGTCCTTCCCCACCT
>Ga0214478_100634_pt1 | contig 20160 bp, 18 predicted proteins | sample M1_20Mar14CPVII9_2_FD_178001 | JGI IMG/M metagenome (GOLD analysis project Ga0214478, IMG submission 178001) | Marine eukaryotic communities from Monterey Bay, California, United States - M1_20Mar14CPVII9sort6BwellD7 | ecosystem: Environmental > Aquatic > Marine > Unclassified | place: USA...
CTGCTGCCTCGGCTTTGTTCACCCTGAGGAAGACAGGTGGAAAGCGAGATTCAAGTACGTTGTCTACCACCCCAATGGAGGAGGGTCCTCCTATGAAGTCCAAAAAGATGGAGGCCAAACCAATGGAGCCTTCCCCTTTTGGTGGGCATGCAGCTAGCCACTCAGTAAGACCACCCGCAAGCAGTAGAGTTAGACCCACATCTCCTGCGACCAATCCCATGCCTATTCAACATTTTCAACATATGTCGTCTCTAATTCCTACGGTACATTCAGGATTCCAATCTGGTACAAGCACGTCAGCTATTATGACAGCTATGATGAATAAGAGCCGTATGCGTGGATTCCAATCTGGTACAAGCATGTCAGCTATGATGATGATGGAGGAAAGCCGTCTACGTGGATTCCAATCTGGGCTAAGCATGCAGAATCGGGATACTCGTATGCAAAATCGGGATACTCGTATGCAAAATCCATCATTTGGTGGTGTCTTCCCTACAAGCCAAACTGCTTTTCCTTCTACCCAACCTATGTGGAATTACCCTCAACCAAACGTTCAAAACCCACAATCGGATGCCTTCAGAGCGATATTAGCCATGAGAGCTGCAAGGGAGGAGAGTTCAATGAAGGTTGCAATGGCAAGAGAGGCAGTTGCTAGGGAGAAGAGTACAATGAAGGTTGCAATGGCAAGAGAGGCAGTGGCAAAAGCCAATGAACAGCTGATGAAAGCAAACGAAGAGTTTCAGAAGGTCCATTCATCATCTTCATCAATCCCATCACCCGATGGGCCAATGAAGAGACGCAGTAGTTTTAATCAAGCAGCTTAGCAATGAAGTATATGTGTTTCTTTAGGTGCCTGATGTATTGGCACTATATGTATGTTGTAAGAGTAGTTCTAATGTTATAGAGTATTTGATAATAGAGATATTTCATGAATGTCTATTCACAAGTGGTAGTTCTATCTCAACATATCAAACAAAAGTAGGGTAGGATATGGCAGGATACCACACGATATCCTCCCTCCCACTAATAACTACACGTACGAGGACCTCCTCATGCTTCTTGCCTGCATAACATACAAAACAACAGTGTTGAGTAGACGTGATGATTAATGAATTGTTTTATGAACATGTCGGGTAATAAGACAAACTTAGTAGGGGTTCTTGTTCATCAGAAACGAACGAGAACCCGATCTTCACACTCATGGCTACTCGTAGGCTTCTCGTATTACAGCTCTCTTTCTCTTGTGTTTGCAAGGATGGCAAAATAAGCAGTGCTCTCATAAATTACACAAACCACGATAACCAAGACAATAATAATGAAGATTAATAAGATACTAATAAGTACGATCGTCACAAGCGCTAACGTATGTGCTCAAGTCCAGCATCATCGGTTACTGCGTGGAGGCCACATACGTCGCCTTGCTCAACATAATAACCCATACAGCCACACATTGGTAGAAGCAAAGCTTGCACAGAACACTCCTTCGTGCAATAGGGATATCAAGATCTGTTTGATTGGATCCGGCTATGACTGTGCTCATTTTGGTGGAGGTGGTGCCAACCAAGCCTGCCATGAAGATTTGCCTAAAGCAGGAGTTTCAGGAGATTCATTTGACACTGACACAGGTCATTCATCTCCTTGGTGGCAAGATAAAATCGGTTCTGGTGAGCAAAGTATCTTTCATGCATTCCTCATATAGTAGTTCATCTAACACATCTTCTTACCTTCCACTTTTAGGTACTCATAATGCTGGTATACTGGCAGCTGTCAATAACGATAGGGGTGTGGTAGGTCTAGTCGAAGGAGTTTCACTGTATATTGCACGAGTCTTAGGCCCCGTAGGCGATGAAATCACTGCAGATGAATTTCGTTCTGCAGTAAGAGGTTGCATCAATGTGGGCGCAAACATTATCAACTTTGCCCCGGTTAATAACATGGTTGGTGGGGGGACAGTAGACTCTCAAGTTTTGGAAGATGCGGTGGAAGAGGCATATCAGGAAGGTATTCTTTTTGTAGCTGGTGCTGGAGACAGTGCTGGAAAGGATGTATACTACTATCCAGCATCTTATAAAACTGTCATCAGCGTCACTTCCATTGGAGACCAAATGAATCAAGATTTCAATGCAAACGTGAACGATAGGATCGAACTGTCCGCTCCTGGTATTGATATTGATTCAACAATTCCAGGAAGTGCATATCAATTAAAAAGTGGTACCGGGGTTGCTGCTACTCATGTTTCGGTAAGTTCGTGTAGTGTTGAGTTGCCACATCTATCCACACGGAGATCAACTAAGTAAATACCACCCATTATTATAGGGCGTTGCTGCATTGGTATGGTCACATTACCCCGGCTGTACTCATACTGAAATACGTCAAGCACTCCAACAAAGTGCTGAGGATTTGGGTGTAGCAGGGAGAGATGACATTTACGGTTATGGACTTGTCAAGGCCCAAGGTGCTTTGGACTACTTGGCTGCCAATCCTTGCAATGATGACACGATGTGCCCTGAGCCAGAGCCAGAACCTCCTTTGGACAGTGATAATGATGGACTTACCGATGCCGAAGAAGCCACTCACGGCACCAATCCAAACGATCCTGATTCTGATAACGATGGACTTGATGACGGAGAAGAAGTTCATAACTATCAAACCAATCCAACAGAAGAAGATAGTGATAATGATGGATTAAATGATGGACAAGAAATCATAGCCGGGACAGATCCCAATGACTCTGATTCAGATAATGATGGCATCGATGATGGGGATGAACTGGACATTGGTACCGATCCATTAAAGGAAGATACAGATGGAGATTCAACAATTGACGGAGAGGATGATTGTCCCCTCGACCCAAACAAAACTAAACCAGGTATGTGTTTGTTCTACTGTGTTGACTATTGCTGCATCCACTTAATACCTAACCATCTAATCCTTGCCACATCTATCATTTATAGGTGTCTGTGGTTGCGGAGTATCAGACGTTGATACTGATGGAGACGGCACACCGGATTGTGAGGATGAATGTGAAATGGATCCTTTGAAGATCGAACCCGGTGTCTGCGGCTGTGGAGTATCAGACGTCGATACCGACGGAGACGGGTTCCCAGACTGCATTGATCAGTGTCCCACCGATCCGTCAAAGCATGAGCCAGGAGTATGTGGCTGTGGAGAACCCGATACTGATGTTGATGGAGATGGGGTTCTCGACTGCAATGATCGTTGCCCAACAGACCCGTCAAAGTCTGAACCAGGTGTCTGTGGTTGTGGAGTACCTGATGTCGATACTGACGGGGACGGCACACTAGATTGTAATGATGATTGTCCTCGAGATCCAAACAAAGTTGACCCAGGTGTCTGTGGTTGTGGAAATGCAGAGGTAACACCCTGCCAAGACCCTGGATCTGTAGATGAATGTCCAAACAATCCAAACAAAACAAAGCCTGGCATTTGTGGATGTGATACACCAGACACCGACTCTGATAACGATGGTACCCCAGGAAAGTCCAAGTTTGTGTGTTTTGTCATGTGTTATGTTGTGTTCAGACTGATACTTCGTTTGGCCCTAATCAGCCATTACACGTGCTAACAAAAGCTATCATCTTCCTCTTCCAGACTGTGTTGATGCCTGCCCCAACGATAAGCTTAAGACAGCCCCAGGCAAGTGTGGCTGTGGAAATGCAGAAACTAAACCCTGCCACGGCCATGGAGACGGCGGCCACGGTGGTGGCCATGGAGGTTCAGGTCATTCCCCAGACGAGCCAGATGTGGATTACTCCGAACTAATTTCAGACTTGGAGGCACAAGTAGACAACGCTGCCAATTCACTTAATGATATCCACATAACGATGCCAGGTCCAACACAAAACAGTGATCCAAGTATTATAAACAATGAGGTGAATTCCAACATATTGATTCCGCAGGCACCAGCCCCAAGACCTCCCAAGCCAGAGAAGATCAAAGTCACGAATAAGAAGGTGCCGAGGAAGAGAATCAAACCACAGAAAGTTAGACGTCCTCCAAACAAGCTTAAGAAGATGCCTAAGCCCCCAAAGCCTGTTCGAGCGAAGAGGTTACCAAAGCCTCCGAAGCCACCACGTGTCCGTAGGCCTCCTAAGACGAGAGTTTTCCGACCTCCACCGCAAAAGGCTCCTTCGTGCTCGTCATACGAAAAGCAGATCGAGCAGTTACAAATTCAAAAGATGAACTTGCAACAGAAGAATAAGGATCTTAAAGATGAGAACATTCAATTGAGGAGAATGAACCGAATTAATGCCAACCGTGCGAGTAAACGACGTAAATCCAACATCTTTAAGGCCTAGGATACTGTACGATTTGACCCTGTTTTCCATCATCCCGTTTGAATAGAGTCGTCGAACCTCTTGTGTTGCATTATCGATGACTGAATCTTGTTTGATTGACTTGATTAGGTAGCTAATAGATAATTGATTAGGAAACACCGAATAAACTTGCTTCTTCACCTCCAACCACCATGTTACTCTTTTAATCTACAGAGGCCCTATTAATCTTTACTCGTAACACTAAATCTCTTATTGAACTAACGGAGACAAATCTTGCAACTGCACAATCCACAATGTTCCTCTCGATCATAAGTCAAGGCACTCATAATGCCTTGATTAACCTCGTGTATAAAGATTATCTCGGGATATATTTGTATAAATGCCCATATTATTGGCTGTTTTATTGTTTGTAATTGAGAATAGGGTTTAGAGATACACTGAGAAGAGAAGATAACAATACCAAACATAAAGAGTAGAACTTACCCAAGCAAACATTAAGAATGCACTAATTGGATAATCCGTCGCCCTAGCCAAGCCTGCACCATAAATGAAAGTTAAAACTACACCAATAATCGTCCACACTATACCAAGAATTATTAATCTTCGATTATACAACAAAGCACCCACAATTGTTGCGATGTTAAATCCCAATCCAATACCCGCTGATACCATACTCAAAACATAGTACTTTTGTATATGGTCTATCTCTTCTTGATTTAATTCATCAGTCACTAACTTTGGATCTGTTTTGGAAATTGTCAACATTATCATTAGTATTATTGCAAGTAACATGTCTATGACTGTTACTATTAATGTAGCACGTTTGGAATCACAGCAATAACAGCAGCTTAATCCGCCACGACGGACATTGCCTCCTGTTAGTAATGGTTTTTCTAGCATACCCATCTCGTCTGTGGAATTTGTGTTGATGTTGTTCTATATAGTATAGCAGATTCTCTTGGGTGTTTTTTGTGTAGTATGTAGTATACGAGGCACTCGTTTGCAACTCTTCTTTTGCAACTACTTATAAAAATATATAGCCAATACTCCCCGATGGTACTACTCCTCTCTACTATCGAATGAGATTGATATAAGGATGATCTCTGCTGCCAATTGAGCTTTGCATTTGCAATGTGAAAAATTTGAGAGTGTAAAATGAAGGATACCGGGGCTAGGATACGTAATACTTATGCTAAAAATTACAATACAACACCACACGCAAGCTAGCTCAACCCGTTGGCAATGGCAGGTGGTAGCTCGTCCAACGAGGGTACATCTCTTCTAGAAAATGGTTGTAGCAATGGTGTATCATACGGTGGTGGCGGCGGCGAGAACGGCAGTCATAAATCAATAGAATCTTTGCAACAAAATGATGCACCTTCTCCATCAAAAGAAACAGAAGATATAGAAACATCAATTACATCCTATATACGCCTATTACTATTCTTCATTGCATCAATTATATCTGGGGGTATTATACCTGGTCAGAATGAATATAATCGATTATTTTGCGAGGCTGGTATCTTTAGATATGCTTGTCATGATAATCTCAACGATAGTACAGAAGACATACAAGAGCTTATCAACAACACAGAAGGATCAGAATGCTGTCAAGCACAATGGTTACTAATTGCAAACTTAATGAATACATTTACAATATTTGTTATGTTTCTATTTATTGTTAGGTAAGTTTTTGAACATAAGATATGCACACATGATAAATGCACACATGAGATATGCACACATGATATGCATACATATATTCTCATATACCTTGTCTCTTCCTAAAGTGGATTGTTATTTGATATGATTGGTGGACGATATTCAGCGTTATTGGGTTGTGCTATGTTATGTATTGGTATTAGTTTATTATCAGGTTTGGTTTACTTATTATCAGCTGATAGTAGTAGTAGTAGTAAGGATGATGGAATGAGTATGTATACAATATCACCAAGTGTTGAAACGTTAGTGTTTATTATGGGAATCATATTATGTGATTGTGGAAGTTTACTGGTTAACTTTGGTTTCTACGGCTTCTTGTGGCATCTACCAAAGAGACAGGCATTGGTTGTATCATTATCAAACAGTTGTTTTGCATGTGCAAGCTTTATACCATTAGTTCTATCAAGTTTCATGAAGTGGAGTGGTTATAACTTATCGGTATCTTTGGTGTTATATGCTGTAATTATCCTCTTTTCTGGTGTTGTGTGTGGGTTAACTATACCTTCTATCGAAGAGTATAGATCACAGGCACTGAAAGTTTTGGGCTTGCCAATTCCGAGACGAACTGTCAGAGGATGGAAGGGTGCCAAGAAACAACTAAGCGAGGCTTTCTTGGTATTACTTGATCCGGATCATGTAAAGTTTCATAAAATTACCATTTGTGCAGCGGTTTTGGCATTCCTACCTCCATTTATCTGGATGAGTATGGCAGACCCACTTGGAGATGAGATATTCTCATCATCTACTCAAGAGAGTAGTAGAAAAGATGATCAATCCACTTTGGGTGTGCTGTTTCTCAAAATCAACTCGATCGTTGGATTGTTAGTTGGACCGGCAGTGGCTGTTCTTGTTGACAAGTGTCAGCATCCTTCTGAAGGATTGACAGAAATCATGATATTATTGTCAGCTTCATTCGCCGTTGTTGCTCCATTATGTGGTGTGGCAGACTGGACAGTACAAACTATCGTGCTCATCTTTGTGGCGGCCGGCCAAACGTTATGTTTGCTTTATATAACTCGTTATGCAGTTGCGTTCAGCTATCCCAATCGAGTTGGAACTGTCTCGGGTGTTTTAGTTGCAGCATTGAGTGTTCTTACATTACCACTAGTATTAATAATGTCGATTGGGATTGTATTCGTCGGTTATGTTTGGCCGGCTGCCATATCATCAGCTATTGGCTGTGTCGCATGTGCTTTATATGTTGTATATCTCAAGAGAGAGCAGCCATTCCCAAAAAGGCCGACCCTACTGGCCAAAGATGAATTGGACATTGCTAAAAACTTTGCAGTTGCAACAATCGAGGATGCAGCATATGTGGCAGACATGACAAAAGATGAGCTGCTAGCTTTGTCTGCCTCCACAAAAGTTGAAAACATGAGGCGATTATCAAACGCTTCAATGTCAGATGAAGCAGGATTGCGTATGCTCAAAGTAGCACGAAGAAGAAGTAGCTTATGTTCCGTTGAATCGACATTTTCGGCATTAGACTATCCGATTCCTCCATTTGCAGATGACAAAGTGGTGAAAGGTACGATGGACTCATCATCCGAATGCATCTATCAAGCCTTTAACGGACATGGTAACTATCCAGGCGGCAAAAGTGAGCCTAGTATTGAATGGATGATGCAATGTATCGGACCGCCTGATCATCCATCGCGTATTGAAGCTGTCGCTAGTGTTTTCAAACCAATGTTGGCCGCTAGCGAGAATTTTGGGATCATATTAGAAGTCAAAGACCATGATCCTTTGACCGGAGAGCTCGTCACTGCGGCCTCTTGTGCTTGCTATCCTCCTGGAGAACTGGAAGATTCGGGAGGTCCTATGAAGGTTGGCTCAGAGAGGTACTATTGGGCATATTCGAGAGCCAATGTTTCCCTTTCCTTTGGTGATAAGCCTCAAGAGTTTATCCAGAAAATGGCAGCTTTTAAACAAGATAGTCAATGGGACGACAAGCGAAAGGACTATGGCATTGATAAGATGTGGTACGTGGCTGTACTAGGAACTCATGCTGCTTATCAAAAGAGAGGGTATGGTCGACTTCTATTGAGTATAGTCTCTTCATTTGCCGAGGAAACACAACATGATTGTTACTTAGAATGCTCGGAGGGAAATGTACCCTTCTATCAGAGTAACGGATATGAAGTACAATGGAATCAGGTCATTTCAGTAGAAGGTTCAAGCACATCAATATACGGAATGGCAAAGAAAATCAACGGTAGTGACAGGAAGTAGTTGGCATGTATAGAGTGACATGGGGAAGGGATGATTATATGTGACATGGGGTATTAGATTGCACAGTAGATAGATATGTATAAATAGAGGTCGCTTGTAAACACAATGAGTCACTGTAATGAAAGAAGTATAGCAACAAGTATTATGACAACATAGTTCTTACATCGATACTCTCACAGTTAAATCGCCAAATAGGACTTTTCGTTCGTAAAACAGTTTCAGTATTTAGTTGTTGCTGCAGGAGGAGAGCATCTGAGCATCTCTTATCCTTGTCCTGTGTGTTGGCAAAGCAAATAAAAGATTGAATTTGTGAGTATATTTGGGTGAGATGGATCGGGATTTATAGATGCTGCGGGTACACTATACAAACATACTCAAACAAAAATTACGTTTTCATTGCAAGAGGCAGAGACTATCATAATTCTCTGGCGGAATATCTCCTTTTGGTTGCAATTCATTATTTTTTATATCATACCATGATCTGATATCCCTGGTCCAACTAAGCCCGGGGATTCCCCGAAATTAATTTTTTCAATTTTTAATTCCGGGGAATCCCCGGATTTAATTTTACTAGCACTTTCACCTCAAATGATGCTTCCTATCACTCTATGTCATTTCATTTATTTCGGCTATGGCATACCATTTTGATATCGTTGGAAAGCCCTTCTCTTGCTGTATTCGATGGTATGGTTCTTCAGCTCATTTGGTAGGGCGTGTCGATTTGATGGCTTCGTTTAAGAGAGCATTTATTTACACTTTCATCATGTCAACACACATCTTGTGCACATCACGACACCTTAAATAATGAGGTGTGATTAAATAAATGGTACGTCGTGTCTTACTCATCTCTTAAACTATTCGACGATGGACTTTTCTGTTGATATAGTTGTATTTCTATTCGGCTACGCCTCATTCATTTTGCTACCCATTGAACTCGATACAAAATTATAGATTACGATTGTGCCTCAATTCCTTTGCAATACATGGTTTAGCAACACTTAGACAAGTTGTATACGTTGCCTAGAACAAGACGAGTATTACCGACTGTCGTTTGTCGTATATACGCTGCTATACACGACAAATAAACCCACAATTGACAAGTTAAAAGAGTATAAATAATCATCACAATAACAACAGTCTACATTATCTTCTACGACACCCTAACAACTATAGAGACGGAGCAAACAAATGATACTACTTGGAATGAACGAATAGTAGAAGTCTTACTCATTTGGAACTAGCATATAAGAAGATATAGTGAATAGTACAAGTACAACTGATGTTGTGGGTTATGCAATGCTTGATAGAGAAACTCTAAAGGCTAAGAGTCTTCTACTCTTGCTTGAGAATCGAGAACGATACTAAACATTAGAGTAGTCAAGTACTTGAATAATAGACGGGAAGTTGAAGTCAATTATAACGTTCATTGAGAGACGAGAGCTTCATTAACAAATGCGTGGTGCAGAAGGTTCAATTGTCATCACTATCATCCTATGTACTATCGTCGCGTCTTCCTTGAATGAACAGTAGGAATCGAAGAAGACTTTGTTCATTAGAGATAGTCCTCTTATAGCATTGGTCATTGGTAGTCAATATTCATGCTTTGAACGATGGTTAAAACTCTGTCCAAGTTCACTTCCAAAACATGTATTTGTTGAAACAAATGACGAGGATTGATGACTATTAAAGAGACATTACAACGTTATAAGACGATAAAAAACCTTACGACATGTCTAGATATCTATTCGGAATCAATATAGAATCTAACATTAGTAGTCTAACGAGGATATAACAGGCAATGCCGAGTGTTTGTACAGCATGTGTTTTATGTAAAAGAGTATGCGTAAAGGCTTGCTTTAGAATCGAGCTACGACCACGAAAATATAACGAAAACGCAATACCAAAGCACCTAGTCAATAGAGAAGAAGACTAGCTTTCCAATGAGCCATCGCATGACCTTACACGAGATATATTTATTAAGCTACGCGTTGGCTAGTCTTAGTGGGTTATCCCCGGAGTTAATTTTTTTCTTAGTAAATTTTGTGTGGGATTCTGGCACAGGGATATAGTATGTTCGGGGGTTTAGAGAAGAAATGGAGTCTCATTGCATGTTTTAGTTGCAATGCTAAGCTATCTAGATAATTCATAATTTCTCCCACAGCACAGTCATACAAATACACGATTATAATAGTATTAGTTTTACATTGACATCATGACGTGGTATACTAGACAGTTTGAGAATAGTTATTTGAACCGTGGTATGGTCGGCAAACTTCCAGTAAAGAAAATGTCTCATTGGCGGAATATTGATACTCAGTATTGGACAGACAACTGTGATCTAGAACTCCAGCCTACTTGTGGTTATGGTTGGAGGCGTAGTGAATTGGAGAAGTGTAATATTGAAGTTGGTATGGTTCGTCTTCAGCATGCTTTAGTTGCAGCAGGGAAGTGTGAAGATAGTAAGATGATAGTAGCTGGGGAGTTAACTCGAGAGTATTATAAAAAGCGTCACCAAATAGATCACTACCGATGCCCATGCCACGAGGATTTACTTGAGAACTGGGGTAAGTATACTTGTTCCATTGGTATGTGTATTTGCTATACTTTCTGTATATTCACTCAAATTCCTTAATAACTTCTATACAGAGGCATTTGTTGAGGATTTGAAAAATTATGAAGATGGAATTGAACGATTCAGCATCAACAACGTTATGTTACCCACCTCTCCCTTCTTCTCTACAAGCATTATGCCCATCATTACTGCCAACATTGCAACCATTACTAGTTTGGAATTAGAGTCGTGCCATTTACAGTCCACTGACGTCGAATGCATCAGCAAGTTTATCAAAAAGAATAAAGTATTGGGAGTACTAAATCTATCCCAAAACGAACTATTTGGTATTGATGACTGTGTAGCCGCCAACCAACTATCCAAGGCCATGAAGAAACACCCGGAATTGTCGTTTGTTAACCTTTCAAAGACTAACCTGGGTGCTAATAATGAGGCATTGAAACTCGTTCTTGAGGGGAGTAAGGGTATCAACAGCCTCATCATCGATAACAATGCCTTGGACAAAGAAGGGCTTACTTTGGTCACTGACTTCTTACAAAAGAAGAATGCTTTGACCGAGTTTAGCATGGCTAGTTCACTTTACGAGGATGGGGAGAACATTTCGAGTTGTATTTCCAAAGCTAAGGCATTGAAACAGTGTTTGGTGAAGAATAACACCCTCGAACAGTTATGCCTTGGTTCTAATCTCCTTGGTTGTAACAATCGTATATTCTCCAAGGTCATGTCTGGTATCAAGGGAAGCGTATCTTTGGTGCATCTTGATCTCAGTGACAACGGTATCAGGAATATGCCTAGTGCCAAGTTGGTTGCAAAGTACTTGGCAAGGAACCCATCGTTGATTGAACTGGACATGAGCAATAATTGGATGGTAACCAAGAGTGCTAATGTATTGATCGAGTCACTCAAGAAGAACACAACTCTCGAGCACTTATCCCTAAAGAACAATTCAATGAACGTAAAGATTGTACCTGCAATAGTAGACATGCTACAGAGCAACTCCACCCTTCGATCGCTCAACGTGCAGCACAATAAAGTCCATAACAAAAAATGGGAATTATTCAATGCATTATGTGATCCCACAAGCTTAGACTCCATTATGAATAAGTCCAATCACACGTGTAGTATCATTCTCAATGGGAGAAACCAAGGTAATAACGAGGAGGAGTTGAACAACATCAATCAACTAAAGAATGAAGGAGAGAAGATTCGGTACAAGGTCGTGTTGTCTGCTTCCAGAAAGAAGGACCTCTATGATCCTCGTTCCTTTGAGGACGTCTCATTGGAAATCATGCCCAAAGTATTAGAACTTGTACAACTTGAGATTGGATACAACGGATACGGTAAAGAGATTACTCGAAAGAATCTGAAGGAGAAGGACAGTAGACTCAACAGATTGAACAATGTATACGAAACCATCCACCAATGGCCAGCCTTCCCTTCCCTGTTTGCTCGAGGACCTGGTAAAGGTTCCCTAACCAAAACGGGTAAGCTGAAAAGGAAGCGTGAAAAGAGAGTACCCAAAGTAACTGATGAAGACGAAGATTGGGAACCGAGTGGGTCTCGTCAGCGGAAGAAGAGGAGCGGTCAGTCGAGTAGTAGTAGCATCGTGGTTGGTAGTGGAACTCGGAGTAGGAGGAGTAGTGCGGGTACTTCCATCTCGTATGCGGACATTGAAAATAGTGAGGATGAAAGTTAGAGTATGGTATTGATATGTACGGGGGAAAAGAAATGATCCACAGCCGAGTCATTGGATGATAAGGAGGGGAGAATAGATGATATGGATATAAGCACCCGGCAAGCAAAAGTAAATGCGGTAGCAGCTGTAGTTTGTGTGGAACATTCTATTGCAGTATAAACAGGTATAAACATAGCATTTGAACATAGACTGTTAATGTCAATGTATAGAAATAGAACCTCTCTTCTCCTAGCCTCTTGGCCTTTACTGACAATTATCATCCTCGGCTCAGACTCAGACGACAAGGTCAAGTGTATCTGCAAGTCTTCACTTACTTCTGTAGTATAGATTAAACAACAACCAGCAATATATCAGCAGACTGGTATGTAAATGTATATCAAAAGCTATTCATACTTAGGCCATAATAACCATACAGGTCGTTCTCCCTGCTCTCTCAAGAGCTTGCTTGGTGGGAATAAACTTGACATAACCTCTTTTTGTGAAGTAGTTCAGTGTGAAGAGTGTAAGTGCTATGAGTAACACTCTGTTTGTTGCCTTCTAATCGAATAAATAAAGGGTTGAGTAGGTGAATTGGTGAGTAATTATATTGATGACATCGCTGTTGGGGTGGAGTGGGTGGAGGCATATGCGAGGTGCGGCCAATAGAAGAATAAACGGTACACCACAACAAAACAATACCTCTTATCATGATGATAGCTGCTATATATTATTATCCTCTTATGTTATACAATTGTCTTTATTGCAATTGAAAGTATTATTGTTGGTGTTTATATGGTATCTGTTTTATGGCACGTAAAGATATGGAGGTGGCCGGCGTATATATTTTATATTGCAACTGCTGTATTTAATTATCTTTCTCTTCTATACAAATTCCATATACAATGAACAAACAGCAGGACTATATATACACTAAATAACAATGGCATATTCATATGGATTTGTGGACGGTTATTTGAACCGTGGTTTTGTTGGTAATCTCCAACTCAAACCAACTTCTCATTGGGAGGAAGTAGATAAAAAGTATTGGGAAAAGCGTGGAATTGAAGTAGCCGCAAGTGATGACTATTGGTCAGATAAGATAGCCGTAGCATGTATTAGTGAGGGTATGGTAAAACTTCAGCATGCACTAGTTAAAGCAGGGACTGCGTGCAAGGATGAGTATGGAAGGAGGTGTGAAAGTGGCCATGTGATTCTTTTTGGGGGTTTGTACGAGAACTATATGAAAACTTCATATAATACCCCATACCACGAGGATTTACTTGAGAACTGGGGTGAGTTTGTTCTTTTGGCATGTATAAATATACTTTCTGTATATTTATCTAAACCTTCACCACTTCCACAGAACAATTTGTTGAGGACTTGAAGGAAGATTTAGAGGAGGGGATTAAACGATTCAGTATCAGGGATGTTACGCTACCCGACTCTTCCTTCTTCTCAACCAAAATTGTGTCAGTTCTGAATGAGAACATTACCACCATTACCAGATTAGAGTTAGTATCATGTAATCTTCGGTGCACGGATATGGAGAGTTTAGGAAAGTTTATCAAGAAAAGCAAATCATTGTCACTTCTAAACCTCTCCCGTAACTCCCTGTTCAGTAACGATGGATGCAACGTAGCGGCAAAACAACTTTCAAAGGCGATGAAGAATCATCCCGAACTGTTCTTTGTCAACCTCACACGAACTGATCTGTGGAATAATAGTGAAGCTCTAGAGCTTATATTACAGGGAAGTAAGGGTATCAAAAGTCTCGTCATCGACAGTCTGGGTGGCCGACCATTCGACAAAGAAGGATTACCTTTAGTCACCAACTTCTTACAAAAGAAGAATAGTTTGACCGAGCTCAGTTTATCCAACGCTGGGATTGGTAGGGGAAAGAAGGGTAGTACAAGAGCAAAGGAGGCTCCTTCCCGAGCTAGGTTGATGAGAGATGCTCTACAGAAGAATGCCACCCTTGAGCAGTTGTGTCTTAGCTCGAATGACCTTGGGATCAACGACCGTGTGTTTTCCACAGTCATGTCGGGTATCAAGGGAAGTGAATCATTGATTCATGTTGACCTTAGCGGCAACAGTATTAGACTAATGCCCAGTATCAAATTGGTTGCAAAGTACTTGGCTAGGAACCCTTCATTAGTTGCTCTGAACTTGAACGACAATGGAATCCCAGTCAAGTCTGCGAATTTGTTGATGAAAGCCCTCTTGAAGAATTCAACCCTCCAGCAGTTGTATCTCAGTGGAAACAATCTGAACGATAGGAATGTACCTGCAATTACGGAAGTACTTCAGAGTAACACAACCCTTCGACTCTTAGATTTGCAGTGCAACAATTTCAAAATGAATAAGGGAAGGAAGGACTTGCTCAAACTCCTCTGTGATACAACAAGCCTAGATTCCATTGTGAACTCGAATCATAGTTGCAGCTTGGTAGTTAAGGGTAGTAACTTTGGAAGGAGTCATGAGAATGAACTTCGAAACATCAACCGACTAGAGAACGAGGGAGAGAAGATTCGATACAAGGTGGTCCTTGCCTTGTGTGTTTTGAACAGGGACCTCTATGATCCTCGATCCTTTGATGACGTCCCACTTGAAATCATGCACAAGGTACTTGAGTTGGTACAGCAAGAGATTGGCTGCAAGGGATATGGCCGGGGGATCGTTCCTAGCGTGAGGAAGATAAGCAAAACGAAGACTCTTCGTCTATCCAGGTTATACGAAATCATCCATCAATGGCCAGCCTTACCTTCCCTCTTTTCCCGAGGAGTCGGCAAGAAGAAGAGGAAGAAATCGTCCAAGCGGAAGTTCAAGGTAGCTGATGAGGAGGAAGACTGGAGGCCAAGTGGTGGGGCTCGTAAGCAGAAGAAGGGGAACGATGAGTCGAGTAGTAGTATCGTGGTTGGCAGTGGAAGGAGTAGGAGGAGCAGTATTGGTACCATCATCTCGTATGCGGACGTTGAAAACAGTGACGATGAAAGTTAGGTGGCATGAGAGGTAAGAACTGAACTGAGGAGAGAACGTGAGATTGAATGGGTCAACGGCAAAGAGTACGAGATGTGGCAGCAATAGGTTTGTTTGGAACATTCTGTTGTTAGCTAAGCATCGAAATTCGAAAGATATATTAGCCAGAAGAGTTGTATGTACACTATACTATACAGTTTATCTTTATATTCGTCCCTATACATGCTATCCTCCCTCTATCTTGAACCAACAAGCTCAGGCAGACCCATCCTACTCACAAAGAAATGAACATCATTATGATTTCTACACCGAACCTCGGCATTCAGTTCACATCTTAATGAATCGATTATAATCTCCACTAGGCACCGAGACAAAGCATTACGAAGTGATCCTCGTTTACTTATCCGTCTTTGACCTATTACAAAAAGCTTCACATCGTAACCGATTTGTCCAGATGCAACAATATGAAATCGACGTGAATGGAAGTGTTTGTGTATATCACTTAGTGTTGGCATTGTTAATACTTGATGTGATACTATTAAGCCTTTATCATCGAAGCTTCTCCATGCTGATTGAAACTCGGAGGGTGAACATGTGCATAATTGACTAGTAAAAGTTAATGAGTAGATTAGAAGACACTTGGCGATTATAGATTTGTTATTTACTCTATGGTGCTATTTTAGGGCATTGATGACATCTTTCTGGTTTTGACCTGGGTAGAGACTTCTTATTCATACACCATTCACCAGGTCCTTGTCCTGGACGTCGATTACACATAGTTTGACATTCTTTACAGTAGGGTGACGTCGAACCTCCCTTATGTTGCCGACAACGGATACAATGGCCTTTCGGAACATTCATGTCCTTCAGTTTCTTTTGGCCTTTTGTCGTATCATTCTTCTTCTTAGCCTTCTTCTTAGCCTTCTTCTTGTCCTTCTTCTTGTCCTTCTTCTTGTCCTTCTTCTTGTCCTTCTTCTTGTTTCGTAGTTCAAGATCATATTCTCTAATAGTACTTAGTGCTATTGTTCCGAATGTCTTTCCATCTTTAGGAGTGAGGTTCTGTCGACATCCGTTTTGTCCCTTCGCAGATCGACTTCCACAAAATGGCAATACATAAATACGTTCTGGTAACTCTTTCTTCTTAATATAATAAGTTTTGTTGATTTGACATTTGCTCTTGCTGTAGTTGCTTTACCTTTTAATGTTATATCTCTTAATTCATATACTGTAACAGTTCTATTCTTTTTCTCTGTAATGAAGTTTTCAATATTTTTGACAGAAACATATACGTTGCTTCTCATCCCATCTGTCTTTGCTAATAATATCAACTGATTGATTATTTCTTCCTTTTGATTGTCTTTAGGCTTTGTTGATGCCCGTGGTTCTTTATTGTCATCATTTGCATCCTCTTCATTGTTGTATATTTCATATGTTGACTCACTTGTTACCTTCTGTTCTAAACTATCCCGATAATATTGCAATCTCTCTCGTGTGATTGTTTGGCTAATCTTAATTGATCCTCCATGTTTGGGACACTTACAAAGTATATGGTCACTACCCGATGTAATTTCTAATCTATCATTGGCCTTCTTCTTTCGTGATATTTGATACTTATCGATATTGATTCGAATATTATTGATTGATTCCAATACTGCTAAGTATTTAGCCATATCACCATTCACATGCTCCATAATTTGTATCTTATTTTCTTCTTTTACTTCGCCATCGTCCATTTGATTTGCAGCTGTTATCATTAACTGGGTTAATGCCCGAGCCTTGATATCTTTAACAATGGCCTCATATGTTGTATCACCTTCTTCAGCTATCTTCGTTGCTCTTACCTTATCCGTCTCTGATAACTGACCATTCAGCATTCGAGCTGCAGCCTGACTTTTCCATCCAAATTCATCCTGGTGTAAAGCTCGACTCTTAATATCCTCTACAATGGCATTAAACCTTGCCTTGTCGTCTCCGGCATACAATCTTGCTGATGCCATATCTGTATCAGTCAACTCGCCATTGATGACTCGTGCTGCTGCTTGACTCTTCCATCCAAACTCATCTTGATACTTCGCCCTACTCTTAATATCCTCTACAATGACTTCTAACTTATCCTTGTCATCTCCGGCAATCTTCTTCGCCTTGATGAACCACGGAGAAGCAAGAGAATCAAAAGTTGTAATAATTAAGTTGAGTTTAGCTACTTATGTTGTCTATTCACTGCCGTGGGCCTCTCCGAGGGCTCTAGCGAGGCTGTGCTGCGCACGGCTCTTAAAAGAACACAACGACAAGAAGAGGCTTAATGAATTATCACTTTTATTTAAATCTCAATGATTTGAGTGTCAAAATCACTTTTTAATTTTGTTATTGGGACTCTGTGTAATTATTCGTTATCACTTTCCGAGAATCATCAGATGAATCAAGTGAGGCACCATCCGAGAAGGAACAATCACGAATAGGCGGTGCTAATGCTCCTCCTGTTACTGACGGCAAGGTTGAGATTCAATCCGCTAGAGCATTCACTTCCTCTGAGCCCTTTAGTAAGAGTTTCTCGGGTTATACATTTCAAGGGAAGATGGTGTACATGTGCATAACTCTAGATCATCTGACTGCTCTGCAATTGGAGATCTCGGAGACCGAGTGGTTGCACTGGCACCCGACAATCGACTCTCGAATAGACTTTGTGTTCTACTTGGTTGAGTAAGATTGTAATGGTCATCTCTTTCATGATTTGGTGATCAATTCTCTTCATCATCATGATATAACGAGCTTGTGTGATGATTTCTACTCGATGTACTTCTTTGACTTCGACTCGAAGACGGACGACGAGTTAACTCAAAGTAATCTTTATCGTCGTCCTCGTCAACTAATGAGCCCCTTTCCAAGAACTTGTTTGGTGTAAACGGTGTGTTGCCCTCTTCTTTTAAACCAAGCCTATATCCAACAGTCCTTGACGAAGGCGTGCCACTTCTCGAGCTGATATCTTTTCTTCTATGATGACGACGACGGCGTCGGCGTTGGGTAGTGCGTTTATGCTTTGATAATCTAATGTAAAAGAACATCACTAGTATCAAGATTGGCGATACGATACTTGTAAAGATGAGCGTAGCCAAAACAAAAGCAAGGAATACATTCACATCTTTTGGAGCGTCAAAGCCCATCTTGTTGTAAACAGACACTAGTGCCATCCATGGAAGAACACCGAATGATAAATCAAAGAGCTTTGTCATGATAATGCAGCATGCTGATTTACCAACAGACATAAAAGTCTCCCTGCTTGACCGATGATTCTCTACCAAGCCAGGGCATATACTTTGACAAGCTAAGATTGCCACTGCATCTCTCATACTAATATGATGAGCAAAAGAGAGCAGGACAATACCACCACTAAATCCCTTGTAAAGTAATGTTGCTTGTAAGCTAAATAGTTGTCCAGACACCTTCCAGAACAACGATGAGCTCACAATATCAAATTCGATGACGAAGAAGCAAGAGAAACATAATAGTGAGCAGATGAACTCGATCCATGTCAAGACTACGACCTTGTCCTGAACTGCGGCAGACAGGTTCTTGGGGATCATACTTGAGATACAACATCTTCCAAATCTACTCAACAGTTGTTGCCTAATGTTCCTCCCGTGCTTGTTTGATTTTAGAGCCTCATTTAGGCAAAGAAGTTTGAGGAAGATGTTTATCAACAGAGCATACCATACAGCGCTGTAAACTAGAGAAGTTTCTTGCTTGAGACGGTATGACAGCTCATCTTCATATAACGATGTTGGATAGTACTTGTATGATAACCAATCAATGTCTACACAGACTGATATAATGACAATGATGATTAGGGCGATACTGTGGTATGCCTGGGAGTTTACCCATTTCATCGGTTTGATTTGAAACAAGAAGAGCAGCATTGCAACAAAGATGTTGTAATATGGCGTGGTCGGATATACGGAGGTGAAGATTGATAATGCCATGGATACGAGACAGACAACTTGCCCCTTCTTCATGTTCGATACCCATGATACCGCAGTTCTCGCTGTCGCTGGTGTTGATAGTATTATATGCCGATGATAACTATAACACTCCTTGAGGGAGTTGACGATAATGATGGTTGTGTTACTGATCGTCCTTGCCACTGTGCTCACCACCAACGCCAATGTAGCCCAACAAGACACAAGACAAGCTCCAATGCAGCTGCATAAACATGCAATAAAAGAAGCCACGAGATTTAATGGTGACTTTATTTTCTTGAGATTGTTATCTTGTGAAGGCGGGAGATCTTTAAGTTCGGTTGATTCAGATGTGACTCCTTGCTCTATATCTCTATGCTGCACTGGAGGAGAAAGAATGACTGTGTGGAGAGAATCATCTGCGTCCTCTGTAGAAGATGAACCACTACCGCTATTCGTAAAACTAGATGATGCTAGAGGTGATGTCAGTCTCCGTGGCGTAGTGTGTATTGGACGAGGTGTCAATGCTGGCGGTGATTTGTTATCATTCTCAGCTGTTGCCTGACTAGCAACGAGTATCATCTGTTGAATGTCGAGCTCTGCCTCGTGGCCTTGCCTTTCTTCTGAGAATATAGACTCGTCAAGGGCTTCATTTTGCCTTTGATTATCATCATCAAGCTCTATCTCATATTCATTATCTCAGATAATGAAACACTTTACGTCTTGTCTTAT
>Ga0214478_100635_pt1 | contig 20158 bp, 18 predicted proteins | sample M1_20Mar14CPVII9_2_FD_178001 | JGI IMG/M metagenome (GOLD analysis project Ga0214478, IMG submission 178001) | Marine eukaryotic communities from Monterey Bay, California, United States - M1_20Mar14CPVII9sort6BwellD7 | ecosystem: Environmental > Aquatic > Marine > Unclassified | place: USA...
GTATGAACTCGTGTGTTGAGTATGAAGTCTCGATCATTTGGATGCTCATTTGAGATTGGCTTGCCTTCGTTTGATTGTTTTTGCAAACCACGTATACTAACAGACGTTACTATCTCCTCTCTTCCCATCACACTCAACCTATACATAAACATTGTTCAGATCATAAAATAAACTGGCGTATACAAAACCTCATTTCATTCATACTCATGCATCCTCTTTAACACTAGTCTCTAATTGTTCATTCACTTCCTCAATTTCTGTTGGCTCAACACTTTCAACCAAAGCCTCGAGCTCATCATTCTTTGTCTTCAGATCAACAATCTCTTGCTTCAAAGTGTTTACCTTATCTTCCAGTTCCTTAACAGTGATTGGGTTATCTAGAACTCTTAACCCACCATCATCACTAGCACTACTTGTTGAAGTTAGTTGACTGCCATTAGTTTTGTTTGTTACCGATGATTCCTGAGGATTATATGCTCGGTTTGATGACAACTTCATGTTCGTCTTTGAAGCCATTCCTCTGATACTATCCTTCACACTAACTTTACTTCGTCTAAACTTCTCCTTTGGTACAAAGATGAAAAGTAACAGGGAGACACAGATGACAAAGTCAATACAAGAAACTACAAAGAACCTAGCACTAGGCTGGTTGGTTAAGAGTATCACAGGGATACCCACAAAGCAAACCAACAAGATGCTAGCAATTGCCGTGGCAATATAGGAAGATTCAGCAAACTCCAGCGAGATCTTCCTTGCATGATAGGCTTGATACAACGCAAATACCATGGCCCCAAGATCTAACACAGCTAGAACAACCACATATGGTAGCGATCCATCAGTGTTACACTGTCCAACACTCTCGACTGGACTAACAAACTCTCTTTCCCAATAGAGAGGAGACAGACCAGTCCAAAGAGCAAGGACGAGAATGTTTAAAAAGAGTAAAGCAAAGAGAGGCTTACACACGTCCATGACAGACACCTTAACTCTTCTCATTCTGGGGTTGTTGAATAACTTGTTGACACGCCACATCTTGGAGAATAAAGCAGCAAACACAAGAGTGAACCCAATACAAAAGAGGAATGGAATAGACTGACATGCAATATCTAAACCAGTATCTGATGCAATCTCATCATCGATAGAAAGTGGTATAATGGTAGCTCCCTAGAGTGTAGATTTGTTATATGTGGTGAGATATAGTCTCGGAAACAAAGAAAATATCGACATATATGTAAACTTACCATGATAAGCGTTCCTGCACAGATGATTAATAAGAAAATGGGTTGACTAGCTCGTACTACAGATGTCTTCTCAAAGTATTTGGCTGTTCACAAAAATAGGAATGTTAGATTTTTGATATGTATATCATACACGAGTGGCAGTAACATAAACAAAACTTACTCCACAAGCCAAACCCAATTGAGAGGGCTAGGATGACAGAACAAAGAAACAAGCCAGCAGCTCGTAATCCAGTGCCAATATAATTCTTTTCGATTTTGGGTTCTAACTTGGAAGCAGGGGCAACAAGACCTCCACCATTGTAGATGAACTTCTCATTTGTATCTTGTACCCACGCTCCTTCTTGAAAGACGCTCGTTCGTGTAGGCATGAAGGTGATTGTTCCATTCACAGGCGGTATTGCTCGGAAGTTGTTCATGGAATAGATAGCCGATGTTGGCACACGACTGCCCGTGTCAAGATAAGCAACCTGTCCTGTCGTACCTTCGAATGAATTACTGATAATGTTGTCATATAAGCTAGTACCGTTGAAGAATGTCTCAGGTTTCACTACATTGCATGCAGCAAGTCCGATTGATATAATAGCTTTATAAAGCAGAAGATACAAAATGAGACCTGTGTATTGATATATGTATCTGGATAACAAACACAGATACTAGAAATACTACTCACCATCATACATGAAGTATGGGCTTCCGCGGATGATTTTGTTAAAGGTTGGAGGAGGAATGAACGAGTCGGGGTATGGCTGTCGAGAATTGATGAATGCCAAGTCATCTGGATTTGCAAGTTTGGCAAATTCCTTAGCGAAGTTGTCATATGCACTGCCTCCTTGACCAGCCACTCCAGCCTCGATAGTCACAGATCCAAAGCCTTGAATAGCTTTTGCCAATGTGGAGTTTTCTTTGGCTTCTAAATTCTTAACAGCACCCCATGGTCCTGGAAGATGCGTTTCATAGTTTATGAAGGGAAGAGAGGAGATAGTAACGTCTGTTAGTATACGTGGTTTGCAAAAACAATCAAACGAAGGCAAGCCAATCTCAAATGAGCATCCAAATGATCGAGACTTCATACTCAACACACGAGTTCATACAACAAAACAATACAAACGCGGACTTTCCTGTCCAGAAATAATCCGGTGTTGCTGCTATTCCCTCTTCTGCTCCCATTTCCAGTAGGGGATTTAATGTCTGACTAGTACCAATGAAGAATACATGACGATATCCACTGTTTTTGATTGCCGCCACTGCCTTTTTAATATCTTCATCGGTTGATAAACCAGTCTCTGGAATACTAACTGGCAGAATCTTCATCTCTGGACAATATTCTGTAGCCGCCGAAACGATTGAACTTAACATTGTGGTACCATACTCTTGCTGCTCGTGTGGTACTGCAAGATGACGTGTATTTACTTCATCACAAAAGTACTTGACAATTGCAGAACTCTCTCCAGCCGAGTCGGGGACTGTTCTTGCAAACAGTGGATATATCTCCTTGTTGTTAACTATATATTGTATATGTAGTGGAGGGAAGCAAGATATATGTGTTTGAGTTTGAAGTCATATGCACAATTATATAAATTAACATTAATACACAAGTATATATACTCACGTTCTTCAGAAGTAGATAGAGGAGATATTTGGGGTATATCCCTAATACCAGAAATGATAGCCAATGGAATAGTAACTGGACTTCGTCCTGCACCAGCTAATGCACATGTTGTTTGATTTTCTCGACTAATAATTTCAATTGCCTTGTCGACTGCTACGGCAGGTGAACGATTACTGTCTATCATTTCAGTTGTAAATCGGATTGGACATCGTTCATTCAATCCTTCTACTTCAGGAATAACTGATCCGTCACCATTATTTAAATGTTCCATTGCTAGATATACAGCTGGTGCTACCTGTACAATGGGAAGGAGCTGCCCACCAACGAATGGGCTGTAATAGTATTTTTGTATGAGTAAACGATATGCACAAGCAAGAAGTGAGCATATGATAATACACACATATGTGTGTATATGGCAATAATACGTATATAAAAATATCATAAATATGAGCATATGATATGTGCAAGTGCAAATGATGTGTGAGCGAGCATTGCAATAAAAACGTATCCAACAACGAACATTAAAAACTTACAGTATAGTAGGGATATGACAAATACCAATTTCATCAATAGTACCAGTATCAGTATTCTCAACTTGTATAACATCGACATTACCAACTTGTTTTATTGATGCAGAATTGTTGATACGAAGTTGATCGATTGTATCTGTTAGTATCGCACCGCCGACGACGGATGTTGAGACGGCGGCAACCAATAGGCAGCGGAGTGTTTGTTTAAGGTTCATATTGTTGAGCTCTTTTAACTTCTATATTCTTATCTTTGCCCTATTCACATGGGCTTATTGTTGTCTCTTGTCATTGCCACCGCAGCGTATGAAACAATTCCCGTTTCGGCTCCGTAAGGTTAACTTAATTAACCCTAAGAAACGACACAAATAATACAGCGGATAGAATGGGGTCATAGTCGTATTACCTTTCTTCCCTATAAGATTATTCGTTAAGTAAAATTGACTGATCAGACAAAAGAATAAGAAAGAATGATCTACAATGATCTACTGCCCCCACTGATCTACAGCCACAGGTTTGGTTGTAAGAGAGCTCTCTTACTTTACGATCAATGATTAATAGCCCCATAATAGTACATAGAAGTTTAATACAATCTTCATACCCTTGCCTATCTCCTTCTCATATACTACAATACTATGGATAATAAGTGTAGATCGAATAGATGTGTAATAGCCGAGGCTAACAATTCGATGACGACGACAACAACAACATCAAACTACTCGAATAAAGATCTTCAGGTGACTCCATCACCTTCATCAACATTATCACAACCACCATCCAGTGCTATTGCTCAACAACAACATAGAAGAAGAAAGGAAACAGAGATAACAGTTGAGGATAAACATGTCTTCATCAGGAGGCGGAGCTCTAATGATAATAACTATGATGACATCGACGATGACCAAAGTGACGATGACAATGAGAATGTCAACAACCTCTTAGAAATGTTAGATTTGGATGATATACCCGATTTGCCATTCAGTCCTCCGCCCACTGCATCAATGGATAATGATGATAGTGCATCATCGCCGCCGCCGCCGACCAATCGCCGTCGGTCAAAGTCACCTCGTATTCTACGATCAACAACATCATCCTATCCCATGACAGAGACAGAACGGAATGAACGTGATGAAGCACGAAGGAAGGCACGTGCATCTATATCAACTAGTCCACAAGGTGTTACTGAGATGATATAGTATTCATCATAAAACGGTAAGCTATGGGTAACATGAGGTAGCTCATTGCAACAAAATAAGGATCCACAACTACTATATTGTGGTGTTATAGATTTTGGAGTGAGCAGCAGTATATCCCGGAGAGCACTGGATTGAGCGTTCTCTGTACAAGTAGACAAACTTTAATTTAAATTCGCTTGTTCAAGCATATAAGATTGTTACTTTTAAGTCGCTTGCTTCTTCCGTATCCTTCATGAGAACCCGCATTTTACATTGCTATATTTACTAATCCTGAAAAATCGTGCTTCTACTTGACCTGGTTTGATATATTTCTGTTCTGTATCATCAAAACTAGGCCCATACTACTTACTATGTAAATAGTTGGGATGATTGTGTGTCTTCATCTCCTCGTCTGCAATCATCTTTGAATCCGACCAAACATTCAATGAATACAAATACTTTGTCGAGCCAACTACCCGACTTCTTCTGACTAATGGTAAAGGCACTTGTTGGATGGGAAGAGGGAGAGCTAGAAGCTATTGGTGATGTCGTGGGCTGATATAGGAATTTGAGATACGATTGTCAGAGTGTGTGTTAAGTGGCATCATATCATATAAAATAAAGAGAAAAAGAGAAGACCCAAGAGAACAAAAGCTCACCACTTGTGTAGGTTCAGAAGATGTAGGAGAGATAGATTCGCTTGGCCAAGTGCTCGGTGAGCTTGACGGTATATCTGTATTATCAGCTGAAATTAGCAAGGGGATTATTATACCAACTTCGCCTAATGCTTCTTCAGCCCTATCAGAAATCTGCAAATTTCGTGACGACGTTCGTGATTCTAACTCTGGTGGCCGATGATCAGGCCATTTAATGACTTTGTTATCGCTTGATGTTGCCAGTTGGCGTTGACGAAGATTGGCCGTCTTGATAATTACATCAGAAGATGTCGTTTGTAAGGAGGTAGTGCCAAAGATGAAGATTAACATCAATGTCAGTATCAAAAGTGTAGCACTTGCGATCATCTTGTCGTCGTAGTTAGATAATCCAATGCTTTAATAAATGTTCTGTTTGTGTTTGTTTGATATTATGGTCGATGTGCAAGTACGGTGCAAGATAGTAGAGCAAGAAGATGTAAGCCTTGGGTGTTGTTTTTGCAAATGTCAAGGGAGAGTAATGCGTACTACAGCCCGTTCATAGAGAGTGATGTTGTCTGATATTACTCTGGCTACAAAAAGATCTTCTTCCACCATTTACTCTGCTTCTTGGATTTGTCATCTTCATCTATCCTAGACCCATTGGTTCCACCCAAACTGTCAGGTCGAGCTCTTATCAATTCAAACATGGTATCTAGACACTTCTTCTCAGTATCAGGGAGGGCAGGTAGCGAACATATTTTCCTTGGTATGGATATGCAACTCAGTACATGCATAAACAAACAGTTATTGTCCAGATCATCATCAAGAAGGACGGCCTGATAATATTCAATCGCAAGTATACCAACTGCTTGTCTTCGACCAGCTCTCATGGCTAGATGCAATGGAAGTTCATTATTACTATTTGGTGTTGATGTCAAAACATTCTTATCTAGAAGACCTTTCATCACTTCCCTTTCTGTAGCAGCAACAATATCATCTTCATTTGGAGGAGATGCTACACTTACAGAACGACTACCACCACCAGCATATGTTTTGTTTGATACAAACAAATGCAAAGGAAGGTTGCCATTTTCATCTTTTTCTGTAGTCAAACATAATATAGGAAGTCTGTCGTATACACTACGGCCCTCTAATTTCCATGCATCCTCAGAGCAGAGATATTTAATAAGTGAACCATCTGAAGGACAGACACTCCTGGGAAGAAGGCATGCCGAATGAAGTACATTCTTTGTCCAGTTACTTTCATCATTCCGATTGTTGGTATTTGATGATGTTCTTTCGTTATTTTGCGCAGAAGCAGCAGCGTCGACATCGACAGAGGAAGTGTCTGGTTCAGAATTCCTTTTCGATTCACACTGTTGCTTTGCCCCCAATCTCATCTCTTCATCACTCCAAATGATTGTTTCTCCTTCCATTAATTCAACTAATAGTTTTAACATTTTATAATTCTTAGCCATACCTTCCCCGTCTCCCCCATAGCTATTCATATAGTGTCTTCTTCTCCTACTAGGATTCTCCATTATCCTATCTAATACATATTGCAGCGGTGTCTTCTCAAACTTGTCTTGCTGAAATAATAATGATGGAACCATATTAACTATAAATCGAACAGCATCAAATGCTTCATCAGATGGTACAACCCCTACCAACAAGTGATGCAGTACATTTCTATTTTGTCGATCTAACATTGTTAGCATTTGCTGTTGATATTGTACAGCTTCCTCTTGTTCTTCTTGACAAGCATATGCCTCATCCATTTGTAATAAAGATCGAAGTACAGCTACCTTGCCATGAACAATACCACCATGCACACATATCAAATGTATAGGTGTCCATTGTGCACGGTTATTATTGTCAAATAGTAGCCTCCATGATCCTCTTGATGCTTGCTGTCTTTGTTGTTGTATAGTTGTAGATATATCTTGTCTCTCTACAATTTCATTTGTGTTGACTACATTCTCATTCATATCTTCGCCATCTATAGTACCCAAAGTATATGCGCATGCATAATCAATTTCATCTGCAGCACTCAAAATAGCTTTAATCACAGGAATTAATACATCACCATGTGTAGCATGATTGTATGCAGTCACTGTATGCAATGCAGTATATCCTTTATCATTACGAAGATTTGTCGAAGACCCAACTTCATGTGGATGTGTAGTACATCGTTCTATAACTGCAGTCCATTGATTCTTGAGAGATATTAATCTTTGCAATTCAGTTGGTTCACCATTGCTTGGGATCGGGATAGGTGATGATATATGATGACGGCCTGACATTCTTCGTATAGGATGCTTTGAATAGTAGAATGTTGTTGATTAGCTCTTCGCTTTCGTCTGACATAAGTAAGATAATAATATAGCAGCAAGTTTATACTAACTAATACGATCCAGCGCAATACCTATAAACTCACCACTTCATATCAATGTATATCAGCGCAATAAACTCACCCTTCACAATTATATCGTATTTACATTTACTTCTTGCACTTGCAACCTATCTAAACCTCTACGGTTGACGGTACTTTCTCCCTTGGGATACCGCAAAAGACTTCGTATCTTTTCAAGGGGTAAATTTTCCTCCGGCCACCCATCAATCAAATTTCACGACGCGATGATCATTGGCTGATCTATATTCACTCTCCAAAAAACAATATCACCATCATTAATACATAGATTACCTGCTTAGTATCATACAATAATAAATCAATATAATCATGCGTCTTGCCGCCCTTTCAATAACACGAAATCTACAAACTAAACTCGTTGGCAGCAATACCACAAAAATAAATGCTGCCAACCGAGCTATTGCAAATTATGGCATCAGTAACAATACTAGCGTTGAAAAGAGGAAGTATACAACCTATTCACAACTACCCTCAGAACATCAAATGGTATATGAAATGTGTCGTAAGTTTGCTGATGAGGAATTAGCGCCCAATGCTGGAAAGTGGGATGCGAAGCATGAATTCCCAAAGGATGCTGTTGATAAGTTGGTAAGTCGATATATATGCTGTTGTGGTGTCAAGTGTCCAGCAGAGTGTTAGTGTTAGATGAACTGATGTTTGTTGTGTCAGTGTGATTGCAATTTATAGTTAGTCAACTGTTCATATACATGTGATATCTCAAATTCTCACAAAATATCAAATACTCAACAACATATATAACAGGCTGAACTTGGTATGATGGGTATCAACTGCTCTACCGATCACGGTGGTTCTGAATTAGATGCATTATCATACGCAATTGCCATGGAAGAAATTAGTCGAGGATGTGCCTCCGTCGGTGTTATAATGTCAGCACATAATAGTTTATATCTCTATCCAATTGATGCATTTGGTTCAGATGAATTGAAAGAACGGTACATTACCCCATACACTGGACATGAGAAGGATGAGAATGGTCGATTGAATATTGGTTGCTTTGGTTTAAGTGAGCCAGGTAATGGTAGTGATGCAGGTGCGGCATCAACTACGGCTACTGATGCAGGCGATGAATGGATTATTAATGGAACGAAAGCTTGGATTACAAATGCACATGAGTCTAGTGCTGCCATTGTCTTTGCAACCACTGACAAATCATTGAAACATAAAGGTATTTCAGCATTTGTCGTGCCAATGAATGCTGAAGGTTTCTCACTCGGTGCTAAGGAAGACAAGCTTGGTATTCGTGCTAGTTCAACTGCCAATCTCATTATGGAGAATGTACGCATTCCTAAATCAAATCTCATTGGCGAACCTGGACAGGGATTCAAAATTGCAATGCAAACATTGGATGGTGGACGTATCGGTGTAGCTGGACAGGCATTGGGTATTGCCTCTGCCTCCATTGATTGTGCTGTGAAGTATGCACTTGAACGCAATGCATTCGGAAAGCCAATTGCTCAGATGCAAACTATTCAGAATAAGATTAGTCAAATGACTGTAGCAAGAGATTCAGCACGGTTACTAACATGGCGTGCAGCACAGATGAAGGATAACGGCGAGAAATACATCAGAGAGGCAGCAATGGCAAAGCTTGCTGCCAGTGAAGCGGCTACATTATGTGCACATCAGGCAATTCAAATTTTGGGAGGTATGGGATACGTAACCGAGATGCCTGCTGAACGTCATTACAGAGATGCAAGGATTACAGAAATTTATGAAGGAACTAGTGAGATTCAACATTTGGTAATTGCTGGGGATGTGCTGGAAAGTCCGCGTTAGTATTGTTTTGAGTATGAACTTGTGTGTTCAATACGAAGACTCGGCCATTCGAATACTTCATTTGAACTTAGTTTGCCTTTGTGTGATTGTCTTTGCAAGCCGCATATACTAACATATGTTGCAATCACTTCTCTTTCATCTTCATAAACTATGAAACGCGCATCTTCCAGAAGGAGTACAAGAGTCAATATTGAGAAGTAGTATAGGCTTTATGTGTGTATGTAAAGAGCTTGGAATAACCTAGAGAGTAGATAAAGGATAACATTGCATTGTGTGTCGATATTTCATTTCCTATCTAGATATTTAAAGTACATTTGCATGATCTTTCCAGTACTCTGCAGCTTCCATGTATGATTCTCTAACCAACTCTACACCACTTCCGCCATGCTCTTTTCCCAAGGCATTTCGCATGGCAGTGATTGGAGTCATGGGTAACTCATGATCAACATCTTGTGCTTTAATACTAACAATACCCCAAGGTGCTGTCTCCACTTTACCTCCATAATCCTTCTTCTTATCCATTGCTGCATTCTCCTTGTTGATTTGCTCTCGTGAGTATAAAATTAGATCAATGTACTTTGCAACTGGAAACACATCTTTTTCTTCTTTACCTTCCAATAGTAATTTACGATCAAAGTAACGTGTTAATACCGGTAATTCTTTATCAGATCTTGCCTCGTATCTTGTACGGATATATTGTTCATTGTCCTTTGTAATTGGCAATACATTGGCCCTTGCATCTGAGAAGTCATTAGTAAGGAATATATGTTTACAAAATTTTGCATATCCATCTTTTAAGTTTGAAGCATCAAATCTGGAATTTACGATCTCTTCAAACTTTTCAATCGAGATGTTGCTGAGTGATAATATCGGTGGTAAGTGACAATATCATGTGATAAATTAGTGCCGGACACATCAAAAGCAACCAAGTATAAACATGATATGATATATATGTGTATACCACTCACAATATTATATATCATGTGGTTACGTGACACATCATAAAACAATAAAGTATGAACATATAAGTATATCACTTACAATACTGCACCGGCATAACCTTTACTGCTCTCCTTCTCAGCAAACTGTCTAAAACAAAATGGATCTACAACAAGATTCTTTGTATTTGTATCTGATTCAGTAGACATGTTGCATAGAATCTGTTGTTGTCTATTTGCAATACTTGAAGGATACTTTTTATTTTTGATTGATTGATAAGAGTTGCCAGTTAAAAATGCCGATGATACTGATGTTGCAGTAGAGAATGCCCTTGATGATATTGGTGTTAGTAGGATAGTTTGTAGTGCTGGGTAGAAATATCTCATTGTAATAGTACGGCGCTGAAATTTATTGTTGTTGTCTGCCTGCTATGACGACAGTTTAGTCGCTAAAAGTAGGGAGTGAATTTCTCTTAGTCCTTGAGGTATGTAGTAGAGTCATGAGAAGAGTAGAGTCGTAGAGTCAAGGTATGTTACAATAGTAGCAGGGTTATCAAGGGTGAGGTTTGACATCCATTATCATATCCATTACTATTTATTTGGTATTTTATATTATAATTTAATAAAGACGGCAAAACAAGGTAGCAGCTGACAGTTTATATTGAATGTACATTTATTTATACACACATCTTGTGCACTTTTTATCAAAGGTGCAATTTAGAAATCTTCAAAGCATATATATATTGTACTGTGAATAGATATCGATAATCTGTTAAACGATGAGCAGCAAGAGTAATACAAAGAAGCGTAGGGTTGGCGATGATACGCCAGCTGCAGAGACGGAGAACAACAATAATGAGCTAATTGCAATAAAGTCAACTATGAATGAGTTGGTGCATCAAAATCGTACACAGAATGAGAATATAGCCAACATGCTTCAGTTGATGAAGACTATGCAGAGTGAGATGAAGGATATGCAAGGAGAAATTACACAACTAAGAAAGAAGTGTGATGATGTGCATACTGAAGTTAGTAGTGTTGTTACAAATAGGTTTGATATGTTGGATAACAAACAAAAATATCATGAGGTGATATTGAAGAACCAGAAGTGGACCTTTCCAACAATAGCTCATTCTTTAGAATATAGGAGTAGTTTAGGCCAGCATGAAATTGCTGAGGTTACGAAATTCTTAAAGCAAGTTGAGTTTTATACTCGGAAAATGAGATATGGTACCGCTTCTGGCCAAATCGCATTGCAAGTCTACAATGAGTCTCCAGATTTCTTAAGGTACAACAAAGAGCTCCTACCTTACTGGAAGGAGTTTGCTAGTGCAGTAGAACAGCATCAGCACTACCTCAACTGCATGCCAAATAATGAGCCGAAGACACTTCATTTATATAATATAGAACTATCAGAAGATGTACTTGATCTTCTAGCCAAAGCCTTCAAACCAATCCAGTTCGGTAAATTCGTTTTACGAAGGAATAACTTTGGACAGAGAGGCATTGAGTTTGCATTGGACTATCTGGAAAGCAACAACAAATGCAATACTTTTGGCCTTATGCAAAATGCAGTTAGCAATATGCATAACCATATCAATCGACTATGTGAAATAATAAAACAACATCAATCTATTAAAACATTGGCACTTCGTGACATGACAAGAGTTGGCGGAATGATCAATGGATATGAAATGCTACGAATACTTATGACTGCCGGCAAAGAACAGCTCTCGGCAATCGACCTATCAGGCAATGAAATAAGTACAGGAGGAGATACTTTCATCTCGGACTTCCTAGCTGGCAAAAACTACGCATTGAAAAACCTTGTCCTCAAATCCAATCAGCTTGATGATAATGATGCAATGGCGGTTGCAAGTGCACTGAAACACAATACAAATTTACGCGAGCTCAATATTAGTAGCAATAATTTGACAAATTTAGGATGGGAGGCATTGGGAAAGGCAGTGTTTGACAAGACGAGTTTAAACACCGCCGCTGATTCAAACCATAAATGTCATATCGATTTCCCCGACGGAGATGAAATTATAGATATCATAAGAAACTCAAACGGAAAGACATTGTGGTGTCCATCAAAACTCAGGCGAAAGAAAGTATATTCAATTCTATCAGCAAGGAATAGAAACTGTTTAAATGTTGATCACTTTGATGAGGGTATGCCCGTTGAGTTACTGCCAGATATGCTAAGATCTATTCAGAAGTATGCCGGTTATCATAATGCTGATTCTAATTCACTACCTGATAATACTTTTCGTCCTCCTCCACCACCCCGAGATTCTCAGGATGTCAAGCCTCTATCGGTCATGTTCGAGATATTGCAAAGATGGGACAAATCTCTGGCCGTCTTTGAGGCATTAAGTTCATAAATAGTCACTAAAACACCAAGTAGATTTTCACATATTGTGTAGTAGCTAGTATATAATACTTTAATATGCATATTTATATTCTACTTGTCGGCTTGTACCATTGCCGACTCTACTAGCGTAGTCCCCTTACTTTCTTTTGCGAAATAGCTACCAATATCTAGCCCACTAACCAAGCAACCACTTATTATGAATGCAGCTCCGACAGCGGCACAACTTCCCAGACTTTCACCAGCGACAACGCTAGCAAAAGCAGCACCAAAGAGGGGTTCAGTTGAGAAGATGACTGTAGTCTCAGCAGCAGATAAAGTCTTGAGTGCAAGCGTTTCCATCCAGATTGTGAAAGCAGTGGTAACAATACCCGTCCATAGCAGGGCACCTAATATCTTGGGATCATGTAACCATGTCATCACTTCTGTTATACTTGGTAGTGCATTACATGCATCTGAGACTGAGAAGCCAGATACAGGAGACCAGCAAGTTAGATACGAAGCAGAGACAAGAAAGACTGCTAACAGCTGAGACGCTGCCAAACGTCCTGCCTCTGTTGGATACTTCTCCATTGCAGCCTCCATTCTCCAGAAACCCAAACCAAACATTAGAGGTTGCATCAAGCTCATCACGTCTCCACTGTTCAAGGTCTCCGTGCCTCCCATTTCCAATGCGTACACTCCCATTGCTGCAAGCACGGCCCCAATAACCTGTCGTCTCAGTAGCGGTTTACCCCATATATAATCTAATATAGGCACAATCACGACAGCCATTGAGCATATGAAGGCTGACTTACTTGCAGTTGTAGTCTTTAACCCGATAGCCTGAGAAATATAACCCACAGAGTTTAAAACACCAATTTCCATACCCGCAAGTGCAACACTCAACTTAGTCGGCTCTTCATTGCCTTCTACTTGTGCCATTAGCTTTAGTTCATCACTGATAGGGGCTATCAACCACGGTAGCATAGCAACAGCTGCAAAGCCAAAGCGGAGTGTAGACGAAATACCGACAGACATACTTTCATCTAAGGCTTTCACGAAAGTAAAATTTGTGCCGTATAATGCAGCTGATAGAAGTAGTAGGAGACGTGCCTTCCATACATCACTTAGTATGGGGGTTGAGGCAATATCATCCGAAACATCAGTAATGAGCTCGGAAGATATCAGTTCATGCTCCTCATGTTGTTCGAGACTTAGCTCATCATCATCACTCATACTCATGGATTTCATTAAGATTTGATGTGCAAGGTATCCTTCTAGTAACTCCTGTTGAATGATATTCTTCTCTTCTGTCTCGATATCAACATCCAAAGTTGCAGTAGCCTGGCTGCTCAACCAATCCCCTTTAGTCCAATCGGTACCATTCTGTGTTTGATACTTCAAGATGCTGGCATCTGATCTATGATGAGTTGAAGTTGTTGCTATCTTTGTCTTTGGTGATGGCCACGAAAACGATGATATTGTAGAGGGTAAGATTGCAATGAGGAGTATCATCCAAGCAAAGATTGCAGTACTATTTGGATAGGCCATCATCATAATCTTTGATTATATCTTTTGACGTTTAGTGTTCTTCTCGTTCAATTTTCAATCGAATGATCTGCAAAATTGCAGTCTCTTCTATCTGTGCACACTACTGATATAACAAACGAATAACACAACTATATAATACAACCAAACATCCTCTCTCGTATCTATTTGATATCTTTAGATTGCAAGTCGGAGTTGTGGTGGCAACTTCAATTTTTTGTTTGTGGTGTCGTGTGCAATCTGTTCCAGCTGTCGTAACAAGTGTTACAACTCATTATTCCACGAAACATATTTCTTTGTTACATTGCCACTCGATGAAATTAAGGAGTTTTCTACCTAAGGTGAAAACTGCTTTCACTTCTTACTATTGCAGATTGCACCATCAAGGAAACAAAATCATATCACCTCAGCGAAAGAGAATTATACCTTGTTGATAGCATTGACACAATCATAATTATCACACCTATATAGTTGGAAAATTGCGCCGGCCGCCTATCGCTATCAACAAAATCAGAAGAAAATACATAACACAAATTTTCACATACACCATCTTTGCAATTCACCAAAGTATTGCAACTATACCACAATACACCATAGTCAACACCACATCTTATCTTATATAAACTTGACTTACTGCAATTATGGCTTTAGTAAATGTTGTTAATATGGTACTATAATATATTATTTATGACATATGATATGTCCAATGCTGCAAAATCATTTTTTTTGTGATGGTGCACCGTCTTGGAGATATTGTTTATAAAGGTATTGATGGTGATGGTAATACACATGGTACGCCACACACTGAGATTTTTAGTTAATGATACGGATGTATAAGGGATATAAATCAGTCGATATTGATATCATTTTGCAAAATCATTGGGAATATTTTTTCATATGTTTGGTGCACCTTGTTTTATGATGTGTATGTACTTTATCTCTGTCTCAAGTCATATTATATATTATACACTAACCTTTTCATGCTCTCTTTAAACTCAATATCAATTAATTATAACAAAAACATAAAACTACAAAACCAAACCAAACCAAACCAAACCAATTCAAAACAATAATAACTAAAACCCCAAAACCAAACAAAACACAGGCTGTACTGGACAATCCAGCTCAATTCCAATCACCCTTCTCATTTGAAATCACATTCGAATGTCTCCAACCATTACAAGATGATTTAGAATGGAAGGTATTATACGTAGGATCAGCAGAGGATACATCGAATGATCAAGTACTTGATGAAATATTAGTAGGACCAATTCCTGTCGGTATTAATAAGTTTGTTTTACAAGCTGATGCCCCCGATATAAGTCAAATTCCACAAGATGATATTTTAGGTGTTACTGTTGTATTAGTTACATGTTCCTACCGTGAGAAGGAGTTTGTTAGAGTTGGTTATTATGTCAATAATGAATATACGGAGCCGTATGATGAGGAGGTTGGTCCACCAAAGCCATTGGATATGAATAAAGTCAGGAGGGTGGTATTAGCAGATAAGCCACGTGTTACACGATTTCCAGTACAGTGGGGTGATAAGGAGGAAGGTACAGAACAGAAGACGGAAGAGGAGGGTAATAATAATAGTTCAGCTGCCCTTCAAGATGGAGCGAGTATGTTGGAGGAGGCCAACGGCAAGGCGGCTGGTATGACTTTGGATGATGAAATGGGCGACGATGATGCCGGTGATACCGATGACGCAGTAGAATATGAGGAAGAGGAAGAAGAAGATGATGTTTCAGTTGAAGGTAAGGACATGATGATGGAAGATGTGGGAACTTCCCAGGCTGCTGCAGGGCCGGGAGTCTCACCAACTGTCACAATGGAGTAATGCCAAGACGGTGTATGTGATAATAGGTATACGAAAGGTGTGGCTTCACAATAATATGGGGAAAGCTGTGAAGTCTATATGAACACCTCTTTCATAACGAATTGACAAGCTAGTTTTGGTAGTGTAACCAAATAAGAAGGCGATCTTTGGAAAAGATCCATGTGTGCCGCAATACAAAATCAACTATTTGTTATTAGTTCAACTCAGTCTCAAATCAATGGCAGTAGGAGCGTAGTGCATATCATACATTTCATTCATCTCAATCACGGCAACCACAGCCACAGTAAAGCAGAACTCCCTTACGTCCACCTCGACCACCTCGGGTATTCCCAGCAGCCAGAGAATCAAAACGCTCACATGTAATCTCATCTTCTACCTGTCCTTCTACATTGGCACATCCTCCCTCATCGAGAAAATCAGTGCACTTCTCGTCTAGTACAGCTTGGATATCTATATCACCTTTACCAGGTCGACCTCCACCAAAGCCTCCTCCGCCCGAAGGACGATCTCCTTTCGATGCCAGAATATCTTCGATACTAACTACATCACAGCATACACATTCCATTAGCTTCTCCTTGAACTCTTCCCTCTTCTCCTTGAACTCGTTCATCATCTCATCATCGAATACCAACTCTCCCTCGTCTGCAGGACGAGCAGGGCGTTCAAGGGTACAGTCGATGGCATCTAAGTTTGCAGGACAAGTAAAAGTCTCAAGGAAGCCTGGGCACTTCTTGTCTTTCAACTTCTGCAAACGTCCTCCCTGGCGAGCTTGAAGAGTACGAGCCTGGTTGGATTGGGCATTGCTGAGTGAAAGAACGGCAGCGTTAGTAACAATAGCTAGGAAGAGTTTCATGTTCAGTTGATAAGGATTCGACCAATAAGAATATGTTTATAGTTGCCAGGTTTTGAAATTATGAGATTAGTTTGAGCTGCCGATATTAACAAACGACTGACCTCACCTGAGAAGAGTATTCCTATTCAATCCAGAACAACGGCCTCGATCGAATCAATCTTACCAAAGTGCTGAAAATCCGGTATCTTATCGTTAATTGTCCAACAAGACCAAGATAGAAGCAGAATCTGGAAGCAGGCCGTACTACCATTGTCGCTAGCCGCCCATGACGGCTAATTCTCAGTTACAACCTCCTCCTCTTCTGCAACCTTATATCCCATTGGATTAGTTGATTGCCACCTCCAGGTATCCTCACACATCTCCTGTGTACCCAACTCAGCACTCCAATTTAACATTTCTCCTGCTTTCTTGGGATCAGCATACAACTCTGCCACATCACCGGGCCTACGGTTTGAGATTTCATATGGTACAGGCTTGCCAGTTGCTTCTCCCATACCATCGACAAGCTCCAAGACGGATACCCCCTTTCCTGTGCCTAAATTAACTGCCTCACATCCTACACTATCGGCGTATAGTTTATCAAGTGCGGCAACATGACCCTTTGCTAGGTCAACTACATGGATGTAATCTCTCACTCCTGTACCATCGGGTGTATCATAATCATCTATGGAGTTTATGTTTGATTGAATGATGAGAACAGGATGGGATATTGATGCTCACATGCAATAAGGCAAACGCTAAGGATCAACTTACCACCAAAGATACTTAATTTCTCCCGTCTACCAACACAAACTTGTGCAATAAAAGGCATGAGATTATTTGGTATACCCTATACATTGTTTTTGAAATGAGAACCAATACAAGATGCATTCATAAGTTAGCGTTATTCTCAAGAAAGCAGAAACAAAACAAAAAGAACACACATGCTCATAACAAATACATACACACCTGCGGATCTTCTCCCATCAATCCACTCGGATGTGCACCAATAGGATTAAAGTATCTTAAAATCAATATGTTCCAAAGCTCAGGTTGACTAGCATACAAATCTCGTAATATCTCTTCAATGAATAACTTTGTACGTCCATATGGATTCGTAACGGGTCCTAATCTTGCCTCTTCAGTTAAAGGCAGCATCTCAGGCTCACCATATACAGTTGCAGAGCTTGAGAAAACGAAATGTGGTACTTTTGACTTTTGCAAACATTGCAATAAGGTTGTAGTGCCACCAATATTCACTCCATAATAATCTAATGGTTTGGCTACCGATTCACCCACTGCTTTTAATCCAGCAAAATGGATACAACTTTCAATGGATGGGAATTCATTTAATACAGACTGTATCCCTTCTTCATCTCGTATATCACAATTACGAAAATGTAATCTATCTTTAATATCCGATGAACTTAAACTACTATCTTTTGCATCTGTTAGTAGTTTTGTAACTCGATTCAAACTTTCCTCAGCTGAATTTATAAGGTTATCAATCACTACTACTCGGTATCAATTTGTATTTAGTAATTCGAGACATGTATGTGAACCAATATATCCTGTACCCCCCGTTACTAGGACTGTTCGTAGATTATCATCACCATTCTCTCCACCTCCCCTTGCAAGTTGAAGAGGGGAAGAAAGATATTGTTGTTGTGTAGGAGATGTTCGCTGAAGGATACCAAAGGATGTACTGCTGCTACCGAATGAAGTGGAGGCAAAGGCAAATACATCAGTGATAATGTATTGGACGACGAGGAGGAAGCCTACTAAAGACAACATGGTCAATTGTTGACGGTCAGAGGAAGGATTGTGTCATAAAAAAAATGACATGATAGAGTCCTACTAGCTTGATGGTATCCTTTGCAAAATCAGTACTAGAGCAAGATGTGATATATGTAGCTTATTCAAAAGAATCCACTTTCTGTTTAGAATGGCTATGATATATCTTGGATCAATAGGTATGCTGTTTTAATGAAGTGTATCTTAGGAGATCATGGTTTGCTTTTATACTCCGATCACTACACAACTTCTAGCAATGCTTTTTGTCAGTAATAGCAAAGAGAGTGCTTCTTGAGCACGTGGTTCGATTAGCATGGGTACATTGACATCTTGTCAACATGTTATATCACACCCCTCAGCGGTTTCGGTTGGGGGAACATCTTGTGCTATGTTTCATCTTCGACAATATCAGTCTCATAAAAAAAACAACAACAACAAAGCAAAAGCAAAACAATACGTCAATAACAACTGCAAAGCAATCTAATCATGAAGACTTATTACACCGCCCTTACCATCGTTCTATCTGTATCATCAGTCTCCTATACTACTGCCAATCAATCATCCATCATGAGCTTCATTGAAGAGAGTATCCCTGCCGGATGTGGAACTCGTTGCAGCGATGACAACGACTGTCATAAAGGAGGATACGTCAAATGTGGCACTTGTACCAGTGGGTTTTGTATTCCAGAGGGATGGAAACCTGGAGACGGAGGTTATGAGATGTGTGGTAGATCTTGTAGTCATAAGAGTGATTGCCAAAGTGAGTATGAAGGGACTAGGAATGAATGTATGGAATGTGATAGTGATATTGGGATTTGTGTTCCCCCCTCTACAAGTGAAGATGATGTAGCATCTACTACTGACACAGTAGATTCGTTGACTGACTTTATTGAAGAGAGTTCAGGGTTTTGTGGTGAATACTGTGATCACAATGATGATTGTCCTCAAGGTGGATTCGACCCATGTAACCAGTGCAAAGAAAATCACTGTGTGAAGGAGAGTTGGGAGAAGGAGAATAGAGGCGGTAAGGGTCTCGAAATGTGTGGCCATACATGTGAGAATAGACTTGATTGTCGATCAGAGTATTCAGGGACTGAGAATCAATGTATGGAGTGTAATAATGGGAGATGCACTAAACAAGAGGGTAAAGAGGAATCTACTATCGAGGAGTTGTCTGTTACCGAGGAGGAGGACAATGAATCGACATCGTCTTTGAGCTTTTTGAAAGAGAACGAAGAGATTGGTAATAAATGTGGTCTCCGTTGTGATAATAATAATGACTGTTTCAATGGTGGATACATTGAATGCTCAAATGTATAGGTGTCCATTGTGCACGGTTATTATTGTCAAATAGTAGCCTCCATGATCCTCTTGATGCTTGCTGTCTTTGTTGTTGTATAGTTGTAGATATATCTTGTCTCTCTACAATTTCATT
>Ga0214478_100636_pt1 | contig 20152 bp, 10 predicted proteins | sample M1_20Mar14CPVII9_2_FD_178001 | JGI IMG/M metagenome (GOLD analysis project Ga0214478, IMG submission 178001) | Marine eukaryotic communities from Monterey Bay, California, United States - M1_20Mar14CPVII9sort6BwellD7 | ecosystem: Environmental > Aquatic > Marine > Unclassified | place: USA...
GGCTTCTTGCCTGGCACTGGGCAAGAACACGGTGGTATCATTCGCCATGGTGCCAAGCTTCTCTTTGCATATGCTGAAGCTACCGTGCCTAAGATTACTACGATCACACGCAAGGCCTACGGCGGAGCATATGATGTCATGGCATCTAAGCATTTGAATGGTGATGCCAACTATGCCTGGCCAGGAGCGGAGATTGCAGTGATGGGTGCCAAAGGAGCCGTTGAGATTATCTTTCGGGGTAAGGATGTTGAGAAGAATACTGCAGAGTATACAGATCGATTCGCGAATCCATTGGTAGCTGCTCAAAGAGGATATATTGATGATGTGATACAACCTCATGAGACTAGACGTATCATATGTGATGATCTTCGTCTATTACGAAGTAAGAAGATGGATACCCTTCCAAGAAAGCATTCAAACATTCCGTTGTAGTTGTTTCTATTAGATAGATTAATGTTGTAGTTAACATGTTATATTTATCTTCATACTGACATTCCTGATAACTCTCAAGTCATTTGCCTCTGTTGGATATACAGTTGAATAGCCGCCTTTTCAGCTTCTCCCACTCGTTTCATTAACTCACGTTCTGGCAAACTTACAGCACGCCTCATGGCAGCTAGAGACCTATCCCGACATACTGACATTGCATGAGCGTCAACGCTTTTTTCACCCCTCGCTACACTTGCTTTCAATAGATCACATGTTTTCTGACTATGCAGATTAATAGCTGCTTTTAAGTCCACATTGTAATGTGAAGGTGGTACAAACAATAGTGGCATGGTCTTTGCAAAGTCATAGATTGCTGATAACTTCCTCCTGTCGATTTCATATCGATCCTCCGCTTGATTTGTTGCAGCTAAACGTTCATCACTTGATGGAGAAATAGCCCTTTCGCTATCTTCATAATACAGTATCAAAAGCCTTGCCTTTTGAAACCAATCAATCAGATGGGGCAGAGATTTAAGACTCCACTCGCCACTTTCATCCCAGTCGAACAATGGTTCAACAATAATGTTTTTATGTTGCTTCAATATCTTTTTAGTAACATAACTTTTGTTGCTGTAACTATTCATTCCTAATAAGGATTGAAGGTAAGGTGTTATCTCACAGTCGATGTATAATCTTTCAAGGGTATGATTCGCATAATACTTGAGTGTCGGACATGATTGATCTGAAGGATGTACATTCTCTGATGCTTGACAGTATAATAATGCGCCAAAGATACTCTCAATTGTACCCGGGTCAAGGCGGTCGGTCTCGTCTCGTGGATTGTTATTAACAAGGTCAAGGCATTCTAATGAGGAATTGTTGACTAAGCCATTGGCAAGAAACCTTACACCGGTATTGCCAATCCGATTATTAATGAGATTCAAGGTGTGTATATTACACTTTGGATCTTCAAGAAGAGCACCAAGTGCCTGACAGCCATCACTACAGGCAGCCAAGTGATGATCACTACCAATATCATTTCCGTATAAATTTAAAATCTCCAACATATGATGTCCTTTGATTGCCTCAACTATTGGAAGTAGTTCATTATCTGTAATACTGCATCGAACAATATCAATTTGTTTGAGATTTGTACATAACCTTAGTGCACTATTGATATTTTGTCCCAATGGATTAGTATTTTGAATACAAATTGAAGTGAGAGTATTCTTTTCCTGGTACATTTCTAGTAACTGTTTACGTCCATGACCATCGTTGTTTTGAATCCTCAGCTTATTGATTGAATCATTCTTTCTAAGACCATCAACCATATACCTAACATTGCAATGGTAATGCAAGTTTATAGACAATGCTTTTATCTGTGTATTCCTGCCTATACTTTCGCCTATTCTCGAATAATTGTCACCAGTATATGTATCATACTCATCATCATTAAGGGGCAAATGATGGATATGAAGTTTATTTAGTCAAGGTGGGATCATTTCTCCCTATCCTACGTATCATGCTGCCAATGTAACAACGAAACTAAAGTAAACCAAACTAATGTATTGACTGTATTGTCAGTATACGATTTCGATTACACCAACACTTCCCCTCTCTCAATAACAATAAAGATAATATTATAAAATTAATGTGTATTTATGTATCGTAAAGGTACGATATCTTTGAAATCAATATCCTATACAACCAATACCCACATGCGAGCAACAATTTAAACTCTCAGAATATAGCTATAATACTAATACTAGGTATTGTAATACTAATCACCCCAATACATCAACAAATTGCAACATCTCCTTCCTCCCCAATCCCCAAAAAGAATAGTAGGGTAGAGGATACCCCTCGCTACCCCAGTTATCAATCTCACTCACCTCAAAATAGATTCGTTATTTATTTGCCGCCACTTCTATGACCATCTAACCACTACTACTTCTTATTACGCCGCTGGATAACAATATAACACAACACAACAAACAAACACAGTAATACAAAATGGAAGATCAACTACGTCAAATCCTATCCCAATCATTATCACCCGACGCAACCACACGTCAAAATGCCGAACGTGCCTTATTATCATCACAATCAACAACACCTGGACATGCATTGGCAATATTACGGGTCGTTTCAACATCCTCTAACAACCCTACAGATGGTGCAGTACGTCAAGCTGCCGCGGTACATTTCAAGAATATGATAAAGAAGGGTTGGGCACCTTCAGAAGATGATGATAAACCAACTTTTACAATTCCAGATTCCGACAGGACATTAATTAAAGATAATTTAGTAACATTAATGTGTACAGTACCACCACAGTTACAATTACAATGTTCGGAATCTATATCATTAATTGCCAATCATGATTTTCCAACAAAGTGGGATAATCTATTATCAAATCTAATTGATAAATTCAACGATAATGATTTAAATGTAGTTAATGGTGTATTAGTTACTGCTAATTCAATATTAAAACGTTTCCGATATGTCCAACGGAGTGATGCATTATATTCCGATATATTATATGTCTTACAAAGATTACAGGTACCATTGACACAATTATTTACTAAACTCATCAACGAACTTGAACAACCACAATTGTCTAATGATATATTGGGATTAACTAATAGATTAAATGCTTTGAGGTCAATTAACCGGATTTTTTATTCATTAAATTATCAGGACTTACCGGAATACTTTGAGGATAATATGACTGTATGGATGAGTGGTTTTGCTAAGTTATTGGAATATAAGAATGGAGTGTTGGTCGATGATGATGAAGAGATGCAGCCTGGTAAGTTTTGTAGTTTGAAGGGATTGTGTTTCATGGGTTTGATACAATCTAATCATCTTATTTTATTACTGTTACACACACACAGGCCCCATTGATAATGTACAAGTATCGGTAGTACAAAATCTAAACCTCTATGGAAACAAGGATGAAGAGCCCTTCATCCCATACCTTCCTCAATTTACATCACTTGTATGTAACTTACTAATGACAGTCACTCCATTAAGTAAACACGATGCATTGGCAACGACCAGTATCCGTTTCCTAAGTTCATTAATTGGTAAATTAATGCATCGTAAATTATTCGAGGGTGAGGGTACATTACGTGAAATATTTGTCAAGATTGTTATACCCAATTTAGTAATTCGTGAAATTGACGAGGAGCGATTTGAGGATGATCCCACCGAGTTTATCTTGTCGGATATGGAAAGTTCGGATACAGAATCACGTCGTAAATGTACCCAAGAGTTATTGAGGGCAATGTGTCGTCAATTTGAGGCACAGACTACATCCATCTGTTCGGAACATGTCTCACAAATGTTAGGTCAATTCGCCACTGATAAGAATCAATGGAAGATGAAGGATGTTGCCATCCATTTAATGTTAGGTATTGCCATCCGTGCCGAGAGTGCACAATTTGGTGTTAGTCAAGTAAATGATGGGGTGAATGTTATGGAATTCTTTTCTACACACGTCTTGACGGAATTACAGGAGAAGGATATGACTGTCCGGCCAATGGTAAAGGCAACGTGTATTAAATTTGTTAGTATATTTAGGAATCAGTTTACTAAGGAGCAGTTTGGTGCTTTGATGCCATTGTTGATTGCTCATTTGGGTAGTAAGGATGTGGTTGTTCATACCTATGCTGCGGCAGGTAAGTTGGAGTTGTCTTTGTGATGACTGTGTAAATTTCAACTCTTGTCCATACCAAACTCATACCATTATTCTCCTACACAGCCATTGAAAAGATCTTGACTGCCAAGGTAGATGGACCAAATAACACTAAGGTATCAAAGATTGGTGGAGCAGAGTTGAAACCCTTCCTCAACGACCTGTTCACTGGATTGTTTGCCATTGTTGATAATGCGGACTTGAATGAGAATGAATATGTATTGAAGTGTGTCATGAGAGCATTAAATGTAGCCAAGGATGACTTGATGGATGTTGTTCAAGTAGTGTTAGAGAAGCTTACGAATGCTTTGGCACAAGTGGCTAAAAATCCGAAGAATCCACAGTACAATCATTTCCTTTTCGAGTCAATTGCAGTTCTAATTCGATCGGTGTGTACCAAAGAAGCATCTGCCACATCGGCATTTGAGCAGTTTCTATTCCCTCCATTCCAAACCGTACTTCAAATGGAGGTTGTTGAGTTTACTCCATATGTGTTCCAACTCTTGGCACAGATTCTTGAGTTCCGACCAGAGGGTGCTGGCTTGGGAGATGCCTATTCATCTCTCTTTGCTCCGTTATTGACACCATCGCTCTGGGAACGAAAGGGTAACATTCCTGCATTATCTCGCTTGTTGACAGCATACTTGAGCAAGGGTCCAAATGAATTGGTTCCTCATCTTCTCGGTATCTTGGGAGTATTCCAAAAGCTCATTTCAAGCAAGGCTAATGAACAGTATGCATTTGAACTCCTTCGAGCCATTGTCATGTACATGCCTGCTGATTCATTCATGCCTCGGATGAAGGATATTCTTCAAATCATTATGATGAAGTTACAGCAGAGCAAGACACCCAAGTATGTTGGTCTTGTTACCCACTTCTTTGCCTTGTTTGTTGGCAAGTATGGATCACAAGCCTATCTTGATCAGTTAAATCAACTCCAACCAGGATTAGGTCTAATGCTTCTACTTCAAATTTGGGTCCCTCGTCTCCAAGCTGTATCACCCATGCGTCTTGAGGCAAAGACTCAAATTGTTGGACTTACCAAGCTCTTGTGTGAAACACCACCACTTTTGGCCGATGCCAATGGACAACAGATTTGGACTCAAATGCTTGCCTGTGCTGTTAAGATTATCTGTTCCCCCGAGTCTAATCTCAACTCCTTATCTGCTCAAGATAACGACGATGACGCAGAAATTGGCTATGATGCCACATTCTCTGTATTGCACTTTGCTACTCGTCCAGCAAGAGATCCGTTTCCTGATGTTCAAGATGCCGGCGCATCATTAGTTCAATCGTTGGGCAAGCTATGTGCATCACATCCTGGTCAAATCACTCCGTTGATCACACAGGGTCTATCGCCCGATCCCAAGTTGAGCTCGGGTTTTGGTGTCTTGTGTCAGAAGGCAGGAGTTCAGCTATCATGAAGAGTTAAGTGCCGGGAGAGGGCATATCACTAGATAGAGATTACTTAGTTGAGCTATATTATAAGAATTGATTGACACAAAATTGTTATCTTTACATTATAGGATTGAGCTTCTTATGAACTCAATCTATAAAGGATGTCACTCTAGTAACCCATGACCTTGACCTCGGCAATGTTCAACGCACCGGAGCCGATCTTTTGAACTCGGACTGCTTGGCCAGAAACATTATCAAAGTCAAAAGTATACATGGCAAGAGAACCTTGAATCGGCTGGCTTGCAACAACAGTACCCTGAGCATCTAAAATTTGAACCTCTGAGTTACCAAACCTATCCATACAACAATCGCGTCTGTTGTAGACTAAGACTTTGCTAATGGTACCCTGCAGCTCACTTCCTAAATCAACTTGCCACCATGGATCAGCTTCATTGCATGTATGTTGAACAGAATTGCCCCCCCACATACCATTCGTATTTCCATCAATAGCACGATTGGGTCCTCCACCCCAACACACACTTGATTGAGAAGCAGTGCCCTGCCTTGCAATATTAGTAGGAGGTGGCAATCCATCCTCAGTCAACGACCACCCCATGACCATGACCTCAGCAATTGTAAAACCTCCGAAAACATTCTTTTGAACTCGAATGAATCTACCAACGACGTTATCAAAATCAAAGGTGTAAACCGAAGACGAAGTTGTAATGGGTTTACTATCAATCACAGTACCCTGATCGTCTAAAATCTGAACTTCAGTGTTGATCAACGTATTCATACAGCAATCGTTCCTGTTATACACCTTTATTTGATTGATAGTATGTACAAGGTTTGCACCTAAGTCAACCTTAAACCATGCTTGAGCCTCGTTACAAGTGTGTTGAACAGAATTGCTGTAATAGTTGCCATTTGTATTCCCATCAATTGCTCGATTTGCACCACCGCCATGACAGGTGCTAGACTGAGAAGCGGTGACAGCCTCTGCTTGGACTATATTAGTTGGAGGAGGTGTGATTTGATACCCAAACACTTCAACCTCTGTTAGGGAAAGGCAGTCTGGAGATCCCAACTTGACCTCAACATAACTCCCGACAGCCGTAGTACTTGTAAAGTCGAATGGAACTGCATCGTATCGAGGAGCAGTGCCAGGATAATGCTGACTGGCGACGACGGCCATGTTCTCATCCAACACACTTACTGTAAAGTCTTTCAAACGACCCCAACACTGAATAAATAGGGAGAAGAGTGATTATGATGTTAGTCGATTGATGAGGGGCATTATGATAAACACATCAAACTATATCATAGCAACTATAACTTACACATTCTTGCCTATTGTATACATTGACAGTCTTTACTTCTCCCTCCCCGAAATATACTCGCCACCAAGGCGATGGTGAGTCAGAACATTGAGTATGCGTAGTTGGTACATTGTTACTACCATTCGTCTTCACTCCGTCGATAGCTCTGTTAGGCCCCATACTCTGATATGTCGATGACTGCTGAGCTGTCGCTCCTGTGACTCTGGCCAAATTGATTAAAGCCTTAGTAGGTTGAGAAGAATCAACTGGTGCAAGTGTTGTTGAGGTAAGAGAAGGACTGATAGTAGGAGTCTGAATGGGGCTATTACTTGGACTTAGAGTTGGTGTTGATGTCGATGGGTTAATACTTGGCGAAAGTGTTGGATCTTCACTAATTGGTGAAGCTGTTGGAAGTTTGGAAGGCGATTTTGATGGCTATATGGGCAAATGAACAAAGTTAGAAAGACATATATGGCAACAAGTACACACTGTTGATATTCCATGACTTACCGTCTTTGTGGGCTGAATAGTGGGTGAAGAAGTTGTTGGCGTTGAAGAAGGAGAGATTGAGGGTGGTGGTGTAGCATCACCATATACTCTAATCCAATCCACTTCCATTGTTTGTCCTTCTCCTTCAAATGCACTTTCTTCAACTCCATTTGCTCCACCCCATGTACCGCCAACAGCCAAATTCATGATCAGATGGAAACGCTGATCAAATGGCCAAACATCTGAGCCTCCGGACTTGTCATACTTGAAGTAGACTTGTCCATCGACTGCGAACTTGATGATATCTTCTTGCCAATCAATCTCCCATGTATGAAAGTCATCTTTACTTCTCGACACCTTTCTACCTTGTTGGGTGCCGATCATACCATTATATATGGCTGTGTGAACTGTTTGGTGGAAGAGATTTGACTCATGGCCAACAGCTTCCATTATGTCTATTTCTCCACTGTTTGGCCACTCGCCATATACTTTATCCTCTGGTAACATCCATAATGCAGGCCATGTACCTCTTGCCTTACACTTTGCAAGACTTGCACGGATCTGAATTCTTCCATATTTGAACGATTGAAGACCACGTGTCACCATTCTTGACGAGGTGTATGGACGAGTAAAGCCGGCTTCCTTCCTTGCTGTAATTTGGAGTTTACCATTTGTAATGTTGACATTAGCCTCGTCGGAAGTATAGAAGGCTTCTTCTTGATTGCCCCAACTACACAACTCTGGACATCCGTCGCCCAAGTCGTAGGACCATTTGGAAGGGTCGGGGCTTCCTTCAGTATCGAATTCGTCACTCCAAAGAAGTTTGTCAGGATTAGGCTCTTCAAGGATGTCATTACAGAGCTCAGGATTACATGCTGGTCCACATTGATCAAGGCTAAACTCGTTGCCTACTTGGGTACAAGCCGCAGACTCTGAATTGGACCCCCCTTCAAATGACTGCAACCAAGTAATTCTATCACCACATGAATGTGTACCTGCACCGTCTGTGACTTGAGTGTTCCAGATTGCATCAGTACAAGCACTACATCCGCAGTAAGTCACTTGAGGAGCAATTGGCATAGGAGTTGAAACAACCGGAGAAGTTGAAGGACTGCTTGTCTCAGGTGTAGACACGGTTCCTTTGTATGTGCAGAAACTATCATTAGGATAGTCCTCACCTTCAGCAAGATATTTACATCCTCCCGATGGCAAACACCCGTAAGCTACCTTGCCCTGTAAGTCAGTAGCACATCCATATGGATATGATCCAAGGCAGATGCCTGAACATGGCTCGATAATTGGGCTAGTGGATGGACTTGAAGTATCAGGGGTTGACAGGACTGCTCCTTTAAAAGTGCAGAAGCCGTCGTGTGGATAATCTTGACCCTCCTCTAAGTAGTTGCATCCTCCAGAAGGCATGCAGCCATAGGCAACCTTAGCTGGCAAATTATCGGCACAGCCATATGGATACGAACCCGGGCAAATGCCATCACAGGGTAAAGGAGTGATTGTGGGAGGACTGGTGGTCGGGGCCACATCTTCATCCTCAGACCAACCCATGACCTTTACTTCAGCGATATTCATATCACCGAATACATTCTTCTGGACACGTACTGCTTGGCCGGCAACATTATCGAAGTCAAAAGTATACATGGCAAGAGAACCCTGAATCGGCTGGCTTGCAACAACAGTACCTTGAGCATCTAGGACTTGGACCTCAGCGGAATTAAACCTGTCCATGCAACAATCAGCTCTGTTGTAGACTTCAATGCGGTTAATAGTATGCTGCATCTCACTTCCTAAATCAACTTGCCACCATGGATCAGCTTCATTGCATGTATGTTGAACAGAATTGCCCCCCCACATACCATTCGTATTTCCATCATTTGCTCGATTTGCACCACCGCCATGACAGGTAGACGATTGAGAAGAAACGGCGTTGGATCCACGGGCAAGATTAGTTGGAGGAGGTGTGATTTGATGACCAAACACCTCAACTTCTGTCAGGGAAAGGCAGTCTGGAGATCCCAACTTGACCTCAACATAACTCCCGACAGCCGTAGACACGTCTGTAAAGTCGAATGGAACTGCATCGTATCGAGGAGCAGTGCCAGGATAATGCTGACTGGCGACGACGGCCATGTTCTCATCCAACACACTTACTGTAAAGTCTTTCAAACGACCCCAACACTGAATAAATAGGGAGAAGAGTGATTATGATGTTAGTCGATTGATGAGGGGCATTATGATAAACACATCAAACTATATCATAGCAACTATAACTTACACATTCTTGCCTATTGTATACATTGACAGTCTTTACTTCTCCCTCCCCGAAATATACTCGCCACCAAGGCGATGGTGAGTCAGAACATTGAGTATGCGTAGTTGGTACATTGTTACTACCATTCGTCTTCACTCCGTCGATAGCTCTGTTAGGCCCCATACTCTGATATGTCGATGACTGCTGAGCTGTCGCTCCTGTGACTCTGGCCAAATTGATTAAAGCCTTAGTAGGTTGAGAAGAATCAACTGGTGCAAGTGTTGTTGAGGTAAGAGAAGGACTGATAGTAGGAGTCTGAATGGGGCTATTACTTGGACTTAGAGTTGGTGTTGATGTCGATGGGTTAATACTTGGCGAAAGTGTTGGATCTTCACTAATTGGTGAAGCTGTTGGAAGTTTGGAAGGCGATTTTGATGGCTATATGGGCAAATGAACAAAGTTAGAAAGACATATATGGCAACAAGTACACACTGTTGATATTCCATGACTTACCGTCTTTGTGGGCTGAATAGTGGGTGAAGAAGTTGTTGGCGTTGAAGAAGGAGAGATTGAGGGTGGTGGTGTAGCATCACCATATACTCTAATCCAATCCACTTCCATTGTTTGTCCTTCTCCTTCAAATGCACTTTCTTCAACTCCATTTGCTCCACCCCATGTACCGCCAACAGCCAAATTCATGATCAGATGGAAACGCTGATCAAATGGCCAAACATCTGAGCCTCCGGACTTGTCATACTTGAAGTAGACTTGTCCATCGACTGCGAACTTGATGATATCTTCTTGCCAATCAATCTCCCATGTATGAAAGTCATCTTTACTTCTCGACACCTTTCTACCTTGTTGGGTGCCGATCATACCATTATATATGGCTGTGTGAACTGTTTGGTGGAAGAGATTTGACTCATGGCCAACAGCTTCCATTATGTCTATTTCTCCACTGTTTGGCCACTCGCCATATACTTTATCCTCTGGTAACATCCATAATGCAGGCCATGTACCTCTTGCCTTACACTTTGCAAGACTTGCACGGATCTGAATTCTTCCATATTTGAACGATTGAAGACCACGTGTCACCATTCTTGACGAGGTGTATGGACGAGTAAAGCCGGCTTCCTTCCTTGCTGTAATTTGGAGTTTACCATTTGTAATGTTGACATTAGCCTCGTCGGAAGTATAGAAGGCTTCTTCTTGATTGCCCCAACTACACAACTCTGGACATCCGTCGCCCAAGTCGTAGGACCATTTGGAAGGGTCGGGGCTTCCTTCAGTATCGAATTCGTCACTCCAAAGAAGTTTGTCAGGATTAGGCTCTTCAAGGATGTCATTACAGAGCTCAGGATTACATGCTGGTCCACATTGATCAAGGCTAAACTCGTTGCCTACTTGGGTACAAGCCGCAGACTCTGAATTGGACCCCCCTTCAAATGACTGCAACCAAGTAATTCTATCACCACATGAATGTGTACCTGCACCGTCTGTGACTTGAGTGTTCCAGATTGCATCAGTACAAGCACTACATCCGCAGTAAGTCACTTGAGGAGCAATTGGCATAGGAGTTGAAACAACCGGAGAAGTTGAAGGACTGCTTGTCTCAGGTGTAGACACGGTTCCTTTGTATGTGCAGAAACTATCATTAGGATAGTCCTCACCTTCAGCAAGATATTTACATCCTCCCGATGGCAAACACCCGTAAGCTACCTTGCCCTGTAAGTCAGTAGCACATCCATATGGATATGATCCAAGGCAGATGCCTGAACATGGCTCGATAATTGGGCTAGTGGATGGACTTGAAGTATCAGGGGTTGACAGGACTGCTCCTTTAAAAGTGCAGAAGCCGTCGTGTGGATAATCTTGACCCTCCTCTAAGTAGTTGCATCCTCCAGAAGGCATGCAGCCATAGGCAACCTTAGCTGGCAAATTATCGGCACAGCCATATGGATACGAACCCGGGCAAATGCCATCACAGGGTAAAGGAGTGATTGTGGGAGGACTGGTGGTCGGGGCCACATCTTCATCCTCAGACCAACCCATGACCTTTACTTCAGCGATATTCATATCACCGAATACATTCTTCTGGACACGTACTGCTTGGCCGGCAACATTATCGAAGTCAAAAGTATACATGGCAAGAGAACCCTGAATCGGCTGGCTTGCAACAACAGTACCTTGAGCATCTAGGACTTGGACCTCAGCGGAATTAAACCTGTCCATGCAACAATCAGCTCTGTTGTAGACTTCAATGCGGTTAATAGTATGCTGCATCTCACTTCCTAAATCAACTTGCCACCATGGATCAGCTTCATTGCATGTATGTTGAACAGAATTGCCCCCCCACATACCATTCGTATTTCCATCATTTGCTCGATTTGCACCACCGCCATGACAGGTAGACGATTGAGAAGAAACGGCGTTGGATCCACGGGCAAGATTAGTTGGAGGAGGTGTGATTTGATGACCAAACACCTCAACTTCTGTCAGGGAAAGGCAGTCTGGAGATCCCAACTTGACCTCAACATGAGTCCCGATAGTAGACACGTCTGTAAAGTCGAATGATGCAGCCTCATATCGGGGTGCTACACCAGAGTAGAACTGACTTGCAACGACAGCCATGTTATCATCCAACACACTTACTGTAAAGTCTTTCAAACGACCCCAACACTGAATAAATAGGGAGAAGAGATAGATGTTAGTTGATAGTAGGAGAAAGTCAAGACACATTCAAGCACTACTCACACAATCGTTTCGATTATAAACCTTCACAGTCTTAATCTCTCCAACGCCGAAATATACTCGCCACCAAGGCGATGGTGAGTCAGAACACTGAGTATGAGTAGTTGGTACGTTGTTACTACCGTTCGTCTTCACTCCATCAATAGCTCTATATGGCCCCAACCCGTCCATTGTTGATGACTGTTGAGCCAACACTCCTGTGACTCTTGCTAAGTTGATTAATGTCTCGGTTGGTTGGGAAGTGTTAGGACTATCGGTTGGCTTTTTGCTTAATGTTGGCTTCAAGGTTGGTAGTGGGGTAGAAGGAGCAATTGAAGGGCTGATTGTTGGGCTTTGAGTAATTTGCCAACCAAATACTTGCACTTCTGCAATTGTTAAACCGCCTCCACCACTTGTCTTATAAACACGGACAGATCGTCCAGCCACATTGTCAAAGTTTAATGTATACACTCCCGATATACTTGTGATGGGCTTACTGTCAACGACAGTACCCTGCTCATTTAGAATCTGGACCTCTGTGTTGACTAAACTTTCTGTACAGCAATCATTCCTGTTGAACACCTTTATTTGGTTAATGATGTGCTCAATATTAGCACCCAAATCTACTTTCCACCATGTGTTTGCCTCGTTACAGGTATGCTGAACTGAGTTATGATACCAGTTGCCATCGGTATTGCCATCAATAGCTCGGCTAGCAGGTCCTCCATGACAGGTAGATGATTGAGAAGCAGTGGCTAGATTACCCGAAGCGAGATTTGACAGGTCAGTTGGATTATACATTGTTGGAGTGAGAGTAAACGGCGCCAATGTGGGTTCAAATGTTGGTGATGGGGTCAAGGGTTCGACACACTGGCCGTCTTGGCATGTTCCGTATGGCTTTGAGTTACAGGGCGTTCCGTTTACAACACTCGTTGATTCAGTTGGACAAGAGCCGTCGGTATTGCATCGTGGTGATTCTTGACAGTCACCAACAAGAGGACAATTACATCCACGATGGCCATTGTATACTTGCAGCTCAGCAATGTTCATATCTCCATAGACATTCTTCTGGATACGAACAAATCTTGCCGTGATATCATCAAAGTAGAAATAATTGTTGGACATGGAGTTGATAATCGTTTTACTTGCAACAACAGTGCCTTGAGCATCTAAAACTTCAAGTACACAGTCATTGAATCTGTCTCGGTTGTTTTCATCCCAACGATTGTACAAGATGACAGTACCAATCACTTTCTCACTTCCCAGATCGACTTTCCACCAGGCTGATTGTTCTTGGCATGTATGAGTGATTGTATTACTTCCCCAATATTGGTTAGTGTTGCCGTCGATCGCTCTGCTTGCAGGTCCGCCCCAGCATGTGCTTGATTGAGAAGCAGTTCCTTGTCGAGCAATATTAGTGGGTTGCTGTTGATCACACATAGAGCCAAACCAGCCACTATCACAAATGCATGCCTGGTTTGATACAGGAAGAGTTGTTGCATCACCGAGGTATTGAGCTGAGCAAGTGCCATGCTCACCACAACGAGCTCCCTGGGCACACATATCAATGGAGCAGTCAGCTCCTGAGAAGCCGGGCTTACAAGTACAAGTTGCCAATCCACAGTGACAGAAAGAGTTGGACGAGTCACATGCTCCGGAGCAGAGCTCAGGGCATTCAGTTGCGGGAATTGTACCTTCTTCCCCAGAAACAGAGGCAATACTACAGTCAACTGAATCCATCTTTGGTGGTGGATTGGAGTTGACACAGGCACCACTATTGCCCCAAGCCGAACCACTAAATCCCAATCCATAAATGTGACGTCGGTCATGCTGACTGCTGATTACACCATCATTTTCACAAACTCTGCCCTCTACACTGAGATATAGGAACTCCTCATCCCATCTATTGCCCATTACCGGGTCGCTAAATTCAATGATAAAATCGCCCGGCACGGCACTATTATCCCTGTCAAGTGATATACGATATGACACAAAGCTTAATGATAGGAGTACAGGAAGACTGTATCCTTGCTTACCCCCGCCCAAGTTTGCAATCACATGAAAGTTAACCAGCTGTGTGATATCAGGATCACGACTCTGGTCGGAGACGCCGGTGCTATTCAACCAAACCTCCACCTTGAGACTTGGTGCTGTCGAGGCCTGAAGATTTGTAGACCAGATCTTGAGAACTCGTAAAGACTCTTCACACAAGATCCCATTGGTGTATCGGTCGCCAAGTCCTAGATCGTTGGAGGATACACACAAGTTGGTTTCCTTGAGGTAAGTATAATGTCCCGAAGCCACGGAGACGTATCCATTAGGAAATATCGAGTCTGCAAGAGGTTGACCAGACATGACGACTTGAGCATTTGGAGGGCTAAGACTAAATACTCCTCCTCCGCCAGTACCTCCTCTTTGCAGCCATACCCATGCACCTCCTTTTGTTACTTTCCACGAGACATCATGGAGGATGTATTGAGGCATACAGAGCAGGCCTGTAACCCCGACATTACAGTGGTCTGTGTATTATTAGAGAAAGGGTGAAGAGGGTGAAAGGTAAGCTATTATCATGACGAACCAAAGCCAAGCACAAGATTCACTCACGATTTGCTTCCAAGACCACATATACATCAAATACTGTTCTCTCAATGATAAAAGTACCTTGATCTGGAAGAGCCATGTTCCCGTGGGCATAATAACCATCAGATAAATGGGCTGCACACCCGTCGGCAAAGTTCTTCGTCTCCTTCCAGTAAATCAAGTTATTATTCCCATGGCTTGTATGTCCTCGGTGTTGCATATCACCTGCATTATAGTGACCAACGAAGACGGTATCATAATCTACATTATTCAATATTGAGACGGGTTTGCCGCGGTCTAATCCATCATTTGTCAGAGCCGCGCAGGTACCTTGGTTGAGGTTAAATCCATCGGCTTCAATAGACTGGTCGGTATTACGAGGAGTCGAGCCACCCAAGGAGTAAAGACCAAACCGACTATGGCCATGGAAAGTATTACCCTCCCAGCGGCCAAAGGCTAAGTGATTCGTACACACCCTACCATAGGCGGCACCTTTTCCACTACCTGAAGCCTGGAGCAATAGCCCATTGAAACTATTACTTGCACGATTACCAATCATGTCGTTGGCCGCGGTGTCCATATAGATACCAGCCTGGTTAAGTGGTGTATCACTCTCGGCATTGTCCGTACCAGGTATCGTGCAGCCATGTAATGTGGGGTGTGCCAGACTCCAAGGACATATAACAACATTATACTTGATAGTATTGGCCATTTCATTACCATCCTCAATATAGATGCCTGCACCCCTTACATCCCAAAGAACGTTATTCTCAACATTCGTCTGATGTGTGCCATGTACGATTATACCACGTTGATGACTATGTTCAACAGCATTGTTCGAGAATTCACAATCAGGGCATGAGGATAGACGATGGAAGTGTAGACAATACTTGCCAACAATCCCTCGCTGTCCACACTTCTCTACACGAACATTTCGAATCCTCATGGTACCCTCATTCATCTGGGCAGTATGTAATCCAACAGTACACTTTGTTTTATGTTCCGAACATTTACATCCCGACGTATGAGAAACATTATTCTCACATGGCACATGCCGGAGATCATCACCAGTAATAATAATATTCCTGGATAAGTTAACAACCTCAGCAGAAAGGAGAGAAGCAGTTCTAGTCTCTTCATTATATACCGCCTGTTTTGGTGGTAGGAATATAGCCTTCTTTTCATTCGTATTGGGTGTATCAACCGTGACTGTCCCATCGTCGTCTAACCCTACAATTTTATAGGTATGACCTGTCCCATCACTCCCCTTTTGCGTTGGTGAGATACCAATACGATCACCTACTTTCCATCCCATTCTGATTGGTGAATGTAATAACTTTAATGATACTTCATTGTTCTTGAATGGTTGGGCTAGTAATGACCATGTTCGTGACATCTTTCGTCCTGTAATGTCTATAGTTGGTCCGAAGTTATTAATGGATGTTGTTGATGCACCAACTCCACCAAAGAAACGTGACCGTCCTTGTGGATGTACTGCCCCATTATCTTTAATATATATCCATGCCTTCTTAGTACTACTAGTATCGGAAGGAGATCCTACATTCATTATAAACTTTCCATTACCCTCCACTGCAACATATCCAGCACATAAATATTGCTCATCGGCAAATTGATCAATATCACGCCAATATACCTCACCACGAACAATTAATGCCGGGACATTTAATGATGATGACATAATAAGACGTACTCCATGGGGTACTGTACATATTGCATTGGGATTACTATCACATTGCACTTGGGCTGATGATGCACTGACTGTTAAGATATTTGGATTGTTCGAACGGGAAAATGAAAAAACCGCCGCCGATGCTCGCTGTTGCTCAGTAACCATTTGTGTATAGTGTATAGTTGGAATAATGTAATAACAAGAAACAGTAGTACTGTTTGTATCATACCATTACGAATAGTCTTCTTGTAATTTCTCCTAGCATCTTGTTCGTGTGACTTCATCCGTTTATGAACACCCGACTGTTCGTCAGTCCTCTCTGGGCAAATCGTCTCACATCTAATCTAAAGAAGTGGCGTGGTATCATCATCATCAAACTACTATCATTTAATATATTAACTCATTTCTCTTTTGTGGCGAGTGATTAAAATTTTAAGGTATGTACTGTGCGACTCGCCACTCTTCTTTTTATTAGTCTCACATTAAACATCTCTCTTCTGTGTTAACATGCTTTTTGATCGCAATAAAATTAATCTGTACCTTCTGCGTAAGGCTGGCGAGAGGGATGGCGTTGGTAGGGGTAGATCGATGGGCGATGCTTGGCAAAATAAGCCTTATTTTGTTCGTCCAATCAACAAAGTTGTTCTTAAGCGCGGCACTGCTGCTTTAATCGTAGCAGATCCAATGTGGTTTCCTCGACGTCGAAGAAAAAGAGGAGATATACCCAAGTATATCATCAAGCGTATCAAAAAGATTGATGTAAGTTGTTGATTTTATGTTGTTGTTTGTTCGTCGATGTCTCTTATTCTTTTCTTTAATTTACAAACACAGGATCTGTCTACGCTGTTGGTGACAATAAAAAGGTTAGCTACGATAGTCGTTATAAAAGAGTGGGATGGATTAGCCGAGATAGGATTGTAGGAGAGGCAGTTCTATATAAGCAACATCATATTATTATGAAGGAGATCAAGGATGAGGTTAGATTTCGATTCACCCTACAAATTTGTATGATTACCATTATTGCTGCCATTGTCTTCTTGTGAAGCTTTGACAGGCGGTGCTTCAAGATACAAGCACTCCTATTAGTGTTAATTTAATCTGCGTGCATTGGTCGATGGTGCTGTTCATTAGGACATTTATTAGAGAAGACAGTGTTAAACAATAGTATGAATCAATTCTTTGACACTGCCACTTACCGCTTTACTACGATTTCCACCAGCTTCTAATACTCTCTCACATACTACCAGGCAATTCAAATAGAACCTCGTGGATCGAAATATAACTAAATATAGTCATCATGAAACTTCGATTCCCTTCATTGTTTTTTGCGGGGTGGAAAAGGTTGGCACGTCGCCGCCGTGATCGCTCGCATCAAGATAACCAAGATACGTGTGTCGTCGATGTCGATGATCAAGAACCTCCTATTGCAACACAGCCATTGTTGTCTGTACAGCAATTGATGTCTGGTGGTTATTACCCTTCTCCTTCGGGTAGGTCGTATTATGTCTATATTGACGGCGACAACGTGTATGAAGTAGATGACGATGATAACAATGGTGAATCTGATGATGGCAGAGATACAAACGATAACACATCAACAACTGATGATGATGACGATGATGAGATCGATCCATCCCTGAATGAAATATTGGGAAATGCCATATCAGCAGCTAAAATCTGGGAGGTTATTTCAGGTTGGTGTGATGAAGTTGGTGGTAAGCGTAAAAGGACGAAGGTGGACTACAATGAGGACAATGATAGCGACGAGGAGGAGTACTGCCAGAACTGCGGAGAGGAGGACTACCGAGAGGAGACGTACCGCCAAGAGGACGACTCCTCAGAGTGCTATGATATATCTGTCGATCTAGAAGATCTCGCTAAATTGGAAGCGATACGGAATATTGCATTGACATTACCAGGGTTGAATAAGAAGGAAAAGAAGTTGATGGAGGGCGTGTTCTCTGAAAGAACTTTACGACACTATCATGATAAAGATGGTATATATGTTGGTGAGAAATGTGCTAAAGTGGGAGGGTATAAGGCATTTCTGGATCAAGCCCTTCATATATTCAAGCAGGTTGCAAGTGGAGTTGATGAGGAGGGAAAGTTGAAACTTAAGCGTGGTGTCAAGGTTCCAGTTATCAAAGTTGTGATATTGTTATGTGGTACTGATAATGAGGATGGCACCACAGACCATATGATGGGGTTGATTGATGAAAATGATCCAGTTTGGTCTTCTCCAACTGGCCGTATACTTGTTTTATTCAATGATGCACTTCCGTCTATTGAGAATGATATTGAATATGGGAATGGTCCCAATAAGTTTATTACAATGGAGGTAAGAATCCATTGTAAACGCCAACTAAACAAGAAGGGTGAGGTCAAGAAGCCCAAACATTGTGTGGGCCCTCAGGTGAAGGAAGTTAACCAAGTCACTTATATATTTGAGGAATTTGTCTCGGCCTTCCCTAAGAGTACCAAGTTCATCGTTATTAATGGTGGTGGTCAAGCTAGTGAGAAAATCTTCAGAGGAATGTATGCTAATGATCCCAGGTTTATGAGATATTGGAGGGGTGCATCACATTTATCACAATACTCATCTCCTTCCCATTTCAACCATGAAGTAATTGAGGATGATATGTATAAGATGATGCATTATGCAGATCAACTATCACTGTTTGTTGAGCTTATGGGCATGCATATGGTGAAACATTGTCAAGGTCTGGGTGTGGTTGCAACTGAAGCTAAGGATAAACTCATTGATGTGTTTTGGTCTAGTTCGGCCGCGTGTATGATAGGAAATCCAGAGAAGAAAGCAATGTGGAATGATGTTCTGACAAGGTTGGCTGAAATGAGGAGCAAGGGTGGTAGAAATAAGAAGGGTAAGAAGGTGAAGGTGTCTGCCAAGATGGCAGAACAAAATAAGAAAAATGGACAGAATTCAAACCAAAGGATACTATTGAGTGAGGCTAAGAAAGGTAGGGGAGAAGAAGATAACAAGGAGCCTATACAAGTTTCTTACGTCGAATGTGGTGGGTTGAGGGCATGGGGAGGCCGACCTGCCACACCCTGTTCAGTCAATTGTAAAAAATTTGCGCTGAAGACACCAGAAAAAGGCAGTTTATTCAGTGCAAGTTGTCCAAGTTGTGGATATCATTCAAACTGGGATGAGATTAATGAAGTTCCTTCGATGGAACCTGCTGTATGGACATCTGTTTCTAAGTTGCCTGACGATACTGATAAAGTATGTGGTGATGGAAATCCCGGATTGATGATTGGAAGCAAACAGAGAGGAACATATAAATCATATGAGGCGTATGGGTGCGGTGCAAAGGCTTGTGGTGAATGGAAGTCGAACTATCCACCTGAGACTGCCTACTTCTGTGCAGACTGTGAGGAGAAGCTAAGTTGATGAGGAGGAATGAGGTTACCATGAGGATTCGAAATGTTCGTGTAGAGAAGTGTGGACAGCGAGGGATTGTTGGCAAGTATTGTCTACACTTCCATCGTCTATCCTCATGCCCTGATTGTGAATTCTCGAACAATGCTGTTGA
>Ga0214478_100644_pt1 | contig 20095 bp, 14 predicted proteins | sample M1_20Mar14CPVII9_2_FD_178001 | JGI IMG/M metagenome (GOLD analysis project Ga0214478, IMG submission 178001) | Marine eukaryotic communities from Monterey Bay, California, United States - M1_20Mar14CPVII9sort6BwellD7 | ecosystem: Environmental > Aquatic > Marine > Unclassified | place: USA...
ATCTTGATAGTGGAATGTCTTCCCCTTGTTCGGATCTTGCTTGTTGTTGCTCACATTGATTGACGGAGGTACTACAACTGGCATGTTCTGCTGATTGCCAGACATCATGGATGGTAGTAGATGTTGTGTTCCGTTCTTAACACATGATAGGAAGAAATCCATATCATTATCAAGACTAGATAGAGCTTGTGGCATACTCATATTGACGAGGTTCCCCGTTCCTACTTGATGATACAAGGAGGATATCATATCAGGAAATGGCATGTTATTCTGAAGTAGAGGCCGAAGATGACTATTGATATTGATGTTGGGCTTCATGGTCGACGTCTTCTTCTTCTTGGGGGTAGTCTGTTCTGGGAAGAGATCTTTGGTGAGCTCCTTGTACTCCTTCATCTCCTTGTAGTACTGATCAATTTCGACCTTTGCAATCTTCTGTACAAAAGACTTCGTCTCTGGATCAACTTGCTCAAGCTCGGCCCAACGAGTAGAGACGATACGAGATAGTTCGAGGAAGCCAATCTTCCCATGTTGCTTACGATGTTTACGCTTCTGACGTTTGCCAGGTCCGGCGTACCAATCAGGCAAGAGACGGATATTCTTGTATCGTTGTGGCACATCGTCGAGATGAACTTTATTATCCATTGTAGACTGGTCGGCGATATCACCATCCATCGTCTGGATAATATATTCTCTCTCGATCTGGAAGAAGATATGATATGCCGTCAACGGTCTGATTGGCTTCTTCGGGATGCCATTGATGATGCCCATCATCGATGATGGACGGCTGGGTGTAATAAGAGCTGACGATGGCGACGATGTCGATGATGATGATGATACTACATCAGAGGAGGCCTTCTTCAGTACTGGTGGATGGCAAGAAGCAGAAGGAATTGGCATCGATGAGGATTTCTTTAGTAGTATATTATTTATGTTCATATTGATGTTTATATTAGAACTAGAGACGAGAGTGGAGGGTGGTGCTATAGCAGACATCATATGGGGGGAGATGATGAGATATGTACGTTAATATGATATATAGTTGTTGTTGGCGTCGGTGTTTCAAATAATGATCATAACACATACAAGCAGCGAAAGCACATGGATATTAGATTCAGTGAGGGGCTTCTTTACTAATCACGATGGCGGTGTTCTATCAATTTAGCAATCGGTACCAGGAATAAAATGAACAAACGTTGACTGATTGTTTCCTGAAAGATAAATATGACTCCCTAATCTACTGCCAGAAGTATCACTGGTACTCCTATCACAATAAAAAGACTACTGCCAGTCAGTATCACTGGGGTTCGCTGTTAGCCTCTCCTCAACCTCCTTTAACAGTATAATACTTAGAGCAAGCTCTTCTGCACTATTAATATAATTATATTACAGTTATAGTCCTCCTAGAAGTTGCTGGAGTTACATTTTGGATTTGGATATATGACTGGTATACTCGTCTCATTTCATATTGCACAGCAAGATTCGGGGGATACCATTAAAGCGACTGAACGGTTAAAATTATAGGATGCTGTTTCGTTCTCCAGAGAATCTTTCGTATTTTGTGCGTTGAATAGTGCAGTTAACTGCAGTTAGATCGCAGTTAACTGCAATTAACTGCGTACTTTCTTGCAGTTGAATCGAAGTTAGCGCAGTCAATAATACTTCCTCCCAGTCGATACCGATGTAAAAGCAAGAGCATTATTATCACTTATCACCCTTTGTCGTCTGGATGTTGAGCCGCTATGGTATAGGACAAGCAAGGGCTAGCTCATCTAGTTCAGCAGCTTTCTCTCGGTGGAGTACTCGTAGCAATTTATCTACGTTTTCAAGTCTACAGCAACGTCAATCCACTGCCATAACTCGCACAGGCACTGCCTTTACAGAATATCAACAAAATAGTTTCGACGAAGATGATGATGATGAAGTTGTCTCTGTGTGCAGTGGTACCTCCGAAAGCAGTGACCATGATATAACTTTACCGACTCATTTTCTTGGTACTCGAGTTCACCGTCCTGCTGTTGCCGAAATGCAACGAGCTAGCGAGGCTACAAATCCAACCCGTCAAAATCAATTAGTAGTTGATCCCACCACTCGAACTCCACTTGACGACGACCGACCTCCCTCTCCATGGAAAAATAGTAGTACAAAACAAAAGATTATCAAAGAATTGAAAGACGCAACTTCAGATATCCACCTTCAAATCGGTAGATATACAACCGAGGACTTCTCTGATGTCAACTTCAAACATATTCGGTCTACTTATGCTCCTCGGTATAAGCACAACCTCTTCCGTGAAAACTTGAAAAGAATACTACGCCATTTATTGAATTCTACAGGTCCTTTTAAAGCGGACGAAGATGAGGGTATCGATCCTTGGACAAGCAAGAAGAAGCGTAGTAAGGCTTGGCACCTACTCTACGAGTTGAGAATGAACAAAGAAACAAACAATGATCTAAATAACATGACTGTTGAACAAATTTGGGAGTCGAATAGCTTATTCAAACAATATCCATTACAAGATTTTAAGAAGTACAGCAAAGATATGGAGAAATCAACTGCTAAGCAGCGTGCTGCTATTGAACAAGAAGAGAAGGATTTCGAGAAGCAATGCAACGACATACCACATAATGAAGTAACTGATAGAGGAGAGCCATTCTGGTACATACATCCGGCTAAATCGTTATTAATGGAGGATGTAGAAAGTGGCTTAGCTTACGAAATAAAGCCAGTGGCTTTGCGTGATACAAAAGAGGAGTATCAACAATTCAAGTTAAAGACTTTTCGTAAGCATGTAGACCAAGAGAAGGAGAGACAGAGAGCCGCACCTTATTGGAGACATAAGCGTAACATTGCAGCTAGGCAAAAGATTGAGGAGGAACGATCAGAGATGAGAAGACAATGGACTGTAGATCAAATGGGTGAAATATTTGGATCAATCAAAGTAAACTAAACTAAACTAGATATAACATAACCGAGCTTTGAGTCAAATTGAGTAGATTGACACTTAAACACAAACTAAGTTAAGCCAAATATATAATGGCTCAAATATATACTATTCTCCGTCATCAAATATCTCTAACCGTCACTCCATCTGCCTAGTTCTTCTTATTATTTCCCTTGCCAACTTTCATATATTTTAGTGGCTTATGAACCATTTTGACTCTATCATATTCTTCAACTGCAGGTGAAGTATTAACAACTTCATTAGCTAGGTTTCTCTTGGTTGCTTTCTTTGCTGAACCTTTCATTTGAGGTTTGCCAATCATGTTCCTCCACTTCACTAATGAACGCTCTTTGCTGCTACTGTTTGGCAAAGCCTTCGATTGTGGACTTTGTAAGCCTCTTCGTCCATAAAAGTTCGTGATTGATCTATTCGTCAGTGATGACTGGACATTGGTTCGTCGAATGGTTAGCTTGTCTGCCTCATGGACACTGGGACGTTGAGCAGTTAACTTGTCTGCCTCGCGAAGTTCATCCTTAATCTGCTGAGAAGTAGAACTCATACGACCACTTGCTTTAACAGTAGCAGCAGAAGGAACTAAACCTGGAGGCAAAGGGGGGTATACAGCATAATCTGCCAAAACATTAGTACTTGACGAGGCAACTTGTTTATCGGAGGTGGTATTTTGCGTATTAGTATTGGATGATTGATTCACTTGGATATTGATGTGGGTGTTGTTTATGTGAACCACAGAGATATTGGTATCTTGAACATCGAGGGATTTGGCAGTGCTTTTAATTTCCTTATTGAGCCAAGGCATCTCTTTGTCTAGCCATACATTAAAATCTGGTGTAGATTTAGCTTGATCATCTTCCATATCGACATCCTGAAGGTTGGCGGAACTAGCATCAATGCCAGCAGCTGAGGCATAAGAGGGTGAAGGGAAAGTTGGGATATCATGTGTCGATCCAGATGAAAACTGCCTCTCCCATTTGAACACAAAAGGCGACTCTGTAGATGGCTGCTTTGTGGCAGTAGAAGCAGGTGTTGCTTGTGTTTGATTGTCCCCTGAGCAGATAGTTAGAAGGGAAATGTGTTAGAATACTGCTTAGACCTGAAAGCTTCTCACTGTCACGTACCTTTCATATCAATGTCTGAGAGTTTCGTGCTTGCTCTAGTACTATCCACCGATGAAAAGAGAATACCTGCTTGAGAACATACCTTGCTAATAAAGTTGATCTTACTGCTAAGAAGATTTGTACCTACGTTAGAAGCAATAGAGATAGGACAAACAAAGATTAGGTTAGATCGTATCTTTTTCTTCTTCTTCTTCTTCTGTCATGAAATGCTCTCGACCTCGACAAGATAAAACATTCCATACATAGACAGTTCCACACAGGTAAACAAAATCACTTAACGGCGCTTAGGAGATGAAGAGGCCTTGATGGCATTGACTGCCTCCATCCTTTTCTTCTTCCGATCCGAATCATCAGCTACATCTTGCTTCTCATAGTCAATCTGACGCTGCTCTTCCCCCATGACATGAACCTGCCAAGAAACGTTAGCAATACGTTCCTGGAGGAGTTTATCAATTGCCTTTTGGTCACCCCTGAGTGGGGAATTCTTGTGGTTGAACAAGAATTTCGCAGCTGCTTCAAGATGGCTTTCGTTGTGATACTCAGGGAATGATCTTGTGACCAAATGCATAGCGGTAAGACAACCCAAACTCTTCTGGTTGGGAGTCTGACCAGGACCCTGGAAGTACTCGTTGGATAAATGAACCAAGTCTGGGGTCAAGAAACAATAGATCTAAACAATGGACAGAGATGACAAAGAATGAGATTGCAATTTGCAATATGAAGATGAAAAATTATACATCAAATTTTACTTACCCTAACAGGACACTTGTTGCAATTCTCCACCTCATCAAGGTACCCCTCATTGCGATCACGTTCAGCGATATCTGTTGTACTGACCTGTATATCAGCAACTGTCTCAACAGCGGTCTGTCCCATATATGGTGAACAGGATGGACCTTGTAGGAAGATAGCTTGATCTCCAGATTGAGATGCCAAAGCCATCTCGTATTTACCAAAAGCTTTGTACGGAACACCAAAGATGGTAAAATTGATGGCATGAAGATTGAGTTTGTTCGACTCATCCTTAACTTTTGGTAAGTCGAGAACTGTCAATCCGTGGAAGGCTTGATTAACACCCCAATTGAGCTTACCGGCATTAGCAATCATGAAGTTAACCTCGGCTTCTGGAAGATGTGAGTTGTCATAGTTTACAATGATGAAAGAGTGTTAGTACATATGATATGTAAGGGCAGTCAATAAAGGCAAATTAAATAAAGCAGTCAACTGAACATACAAATTCATATCATAGAACAATACTAACGCGGACTTTCTGGAAACATTAACTTTCCCAGTTATATACTCCTCAATGCTGCATTTGAGATAGTAAGTACCGGCTTGTTCCTCACCGATGTTATCAAACTTATCAACTTTGTCGATTGCTGATTTCATGTCTTTTGTATCAAATCGGGGGGTTTTATTTGGAGCCATATTGGTTGTAGATGATGTAGGAGAAGGAGGAGGAGTAGTAGTAGTTGTTGATGATGTGGAGGAGCCGGCAACTGATTGTTCCTTGTACTCTGAATTTGTGAGAGGTCGAATGATATCTACATCTCCTCTTAACCAATCACCAGGGTTGTATCCGGCTTTGAGTTTATATTTTGTCGGCCACTCTGATCTTATACCGCCATTGCAAAAGGATTTATATGATTTTTTTCTAGCCGGGACGACAGTCTTCTTAATCCATTGGTATTTGAGGCTACTATGATCATTGTCCAACGGATGTTCAGGAGGATCACTATTAATTATTGTCGAACTTTGGTTGGCACGTTTAAGGTTTGATGTATTACCGCTAACAACTAAGTAGCTGATAAAATCATTCTGATCGGGAGACAATGTAAATTGGTTTTCTGTTGCCATTGTTGTAATAGAAACCAGGCTATTGCAATGAATCCTACGGGATATAGAGATAAGCCATCCCTCGGAGGATCGGTGGATATGTATTCCAATACCATCTCTTGTTTTTTCATTACATAAGCGGGTATATTGATAGCCATCTAATAGCATCTAATACACACACATCATTCACAAATTTTCAGGATACCACGTGGTATCTTCACTTCATCTCAAAAGTATCTCAACTCTCGGAATGATTAATGCACACTAAAACATTGCAATGCTATCAAGATTTGCTATCAGTAACACCCGCCGTGTGGACGGCAGAGGGGTCGGTCATGAAGTTACCGACGGACGGAGAAATAATCAAAGTCGTATTCCAGGAAATGTTGGTGGTAGGGGGCATAGAAATAGTCAGCATCGACAGTCGAGACTATCATCGCCACTGGCATCTCCTCCCTCTCCATCCTCTCACCGTCAGGACCATGTACAACAACATAGCGGGATCAACGTGAAACGTCATCGTCAGGATGTACTTTGGGGTGATATTACTATTCTTACTACCGCGGATTTACTATATGTCGGGCTGGTATATGTGAACTTTGATAAAGAAAGACAAGCTAGTGTAAATCTTAAAGAGAACGTCGAGAGGTTTCGGGAGCATTATGGCGTCCCACCTGAAGCCGTGGTGCCACTTTTCAACGATCTAAAGGACAAACATCCTACTATGAGCTATAAATATGCTTTGATGACCATGCATTGTGAGTGATAATTGCAATATTAATCCTGTTCATATTTGCTCACATCTAATGCTCACTTTCACAAAGGGTTCAAAACATACGGAACAGAGCGTCAGCTCTCTGGTACATGGGGATTGGGAGACACGAAACACATTCGTAATACAACTAAAGACTATGCAAGGAAAATAGCATCATTGGAAAAGCATGTCATTACTCTTGATGGATTTGATGAGAAGGAAATATATGTAATTGGTGTTGACGGTATTCATTTCCATACGCAGGAGTTTAGATGTTCACCTTCAACGGTTTGGTATGATTATAAGTCTGCAAGTTCTGGTGTAAAGTATCTATTTGCTATGGCAATCAGTCGACCATCAATTGTATTCAAGAGTGGTCCATCTCCTGCATCAGAACATGATATAACCATCTTTCGAGGAGGAACCTCAGAGCAAGATAAGAGTGAATGGAAGCAGGACTCACTATACTTTCGAATGGAAGAGCTGGGACAAGGCAAGAAGGCAGTGGGTGATAGTGGCTTTGCTGGAGAGCCGGAGAAAGTAATCACAACAAAATCTCACCATTCTAAGCAACTTAAAGAGTTCTTAGCCCGTGTGAAGAATCGTCAGGAGTCACTTCACATCCGGTTGAGAGCATTCAACATCTTAGAGAATAGATTCCGTCATGGTAAGGGTACAGAAGACAAAATGGAATTGCATGGAGTATGTGTGTCGGCCATATCAGTTATTGTGCAATATGATTTTCATAATGGCAGACCTCCATTTCAAGTCCGCTAAGATATGAGGAGTATACTATGAAATGTTGTATACTGAGCATTTCTATTTCTATAACTTAAAGTATAATGTAATGTTTACTATGATATGCAAAATACTAAACTATACATCAGTTACAATTTAATTTCCCTCCACATTATGAAATTTTCCCCCACATCGAGATTTTCGTATGTTTCAACTACCAATGTATTGAAGCAATCAGGTTTCAACATAAGATTTTGTGCTTTGTTATTTCCAACGTTGTCACCACTACTGTAGAACTTTGCTATCATCGTATGATCAGTACATAGTAAAGGAAGATGACAGATACTCTCCGTGTTAATGAGCTTGAGGATAATGAGTTGAGGCAGCAATTCAATAGTCTGGTGGAGGCAATGGTAGATCAACAATTTAGAGAAGAGGGAGCACATGAGGCTCTTAATCAACTTATCATTCAAGCAGTAACCGACAAGCCCGAACTAGCACAATTGGTATCGGAGAGACAGTGTCAATCCCTCCTATTATTGGCATGTTATTATCTCAACCTTGACCTTGATACTTCACATGATGCGATCAAATGTTTGATTCAAGCATTTCCTTCTGCTCTACTTGGAATACTTGATGATCGGAATTTTGATCAGGATATCTATATACTAAATGCTCGTGTAATAGATGCTCGTGTTCCTATCTGTATAATAGCCCGTCATACACGACAATGTGCCTTACTGCCTTGGATTGCTTCCAATTATCCTTGGATTCTAGATGGTGAACGATGCCGTCCTGTTGCATTAGGTTTGCTGGAGACGTATGCTCGAAGAGGACGGTCTAGCTGCACAGCTTCAATACTCAAAGACTTCTTTGAGGCGTATCCCCGGGCATTTACGCAGCTCTACTCAGATGGTAATGTCCTACACAAGTTATTACGCCAGTACACTTATGATTATCGAAGAATCGAACCTGAGGTAGATCTGTTCAAGTGGGTGGTAGAACATTGCCCCAATAATTACTTGTTTGAAACGGATTCTAACGGTTATACACTACTCCATCTTGCATGTATATCATTATCCAAACATAAAGGACCTGATTCAAGTGAGATTTGCAAGTATCTGATTGATAAATTCCCAGCTTCTGTTCGTATGTTCAACGATAATAGAGGAGATCTTCCTATTCATATTCTTCAAGCCAGTTGCGAGTATCGATTAGTGAGGGAGGTTGTAGTATCTTTGTTGAGAGAATACCCTGAGTCCTTTAATATACGAAGTAGATGCCGCGGCTGGAAAAACCCCCCAAGTACCTTGCCTTTCCCTCAAATTATTAAACCATACTTGGGTGAGGAGAAGGAACTAAAAGAAGCTATTGCTTCCTTAAAAGATAGTACCTCATCATTAACCGAGGCCGTAACTTGTACAAATGATACACTGGTGAGGTCTGCTTCTACCATCTTTGATTCCTGGGCTACCTCCTTCATTAACACTACGAAAGACAAGTTGCAACTAATCTCAAAACAACTACAAGATATGTGTAATGAAGGCCGTGAATCTGACGAGTAATGTTATTATGTGATGTATGTTTTTGTGTGATGGATGATTGAATGGATATGTTGTCGTCGGTGGATGATTATATATTTCACCTTTAATCTAGACAATTCCATTCCTCTAAACTACTCTCACAACTCACTATTTGACGATTGGTCTTGAGAACGTCAACAACAAACTCTACTCCGTAATCGCTCTCAAACAGGTTGTCACGAACAAGAACAATGTCAGTTATCGTAGCTCTACCATTATATAGCGTTTGTATTGTTTATCGTAGGTAACCGACCTTTAAATGATAATAATGGGTATGTCGACGACAGTGAGGATGATAACTATATGTTAAGGTTAGTACTACATCACCAATGTGAGATAAGAAATTGATTATAACAATTACCTATAGTTAACTCCGCAGATAGCATGCAGTTAACTCCGCAGTTAGCACGCAGTTAACTCCGCAGTTAGCATGCAATTAACTGCAGTTAGCACGCAGTTAACTGCAGTTAACTACACCTAACTTCGAAAGGGATTTATCGGAGAAAGTTGGCGATAAGATACCTTTTACGTCGTGGTATCGCCAAAATAGGTATCCCCCGAATCTTGCAGGTGGTGATGTCATGATGATATGTTGTATCATATCAATCAATGATTTTATCTATATGATTCACCTTGTTGTTCAATTACAAATGTTGAAAATATGAGCGAGATTTCTACAAGTTGTTGATCTAGCTTTTGTTTGTGAAGTGACAACCAAAATATAAGTATGCATCCCATTTGTAAAGGAATCCCAATTACGACGGAAACCCATATCTTCTGTTGTTGAGGAACGAATCAGAAGCTGTTATATCTCCAGAACACATCAACAAATAATGAGCTCATTGTAGGGAATTAAAGTAAACCATTGTAATAGAAGCCTAATACGCTATATTCTAGTATATCGTCGAAGGGATATACAACCTGCTTCCGAGATAGCGTAGGTGCAGTCGGTCGTTGTCGAATAACGAGCAGAAAATCCACTTCTGCTGACAGATTAACAGCCTTGGGTTTTACTACCTGTGATCTATGATCACGCTGTTGATGTATTGGAGATTATAATGAACACCTGGTAACGATACTCCCAATGAGACGTTGCGGGACCTAACCCAATCCAAGGATCATCATATTAAGAAAATACAGTTAGTTAATTATTAGTATCGACGAGAGCTCTATAATAATTTTCGTGGTCACAACACAACTTCAACATAAACATCAAGTATTGAATGTAAAGTATTAAGTACAGTATGGTTACTGAAGGAGGTGCAACAAACCGTGAAATCGATTGCAATAACAGGTACTACGAACACATAGTGCGGGTAATACTTGGTGCTGCCGTCAATAGTCCCATCGACCTAGTTCTCCGTGCCGACAACGTCACAAATTTGGGTATGCTGTGGGTATTTATACACAGCCCCGGATTGATACGAAGGCTACACTCCAGAAGGTGGATACTCTCCGAGGAGCAATACCATGATCTTCTCTCTCTTGACTATTACATCATGTGGAACCTGAACAGGTACGCGATGTTCCGTATCGTCAATAATGCGCGGGAGGATTTTAAGGAATTTATACAACACACGCACTACAAGGGTAAGAGCGAATTCTGGAGTTCCAAGTCTGTAACTAAGGCTATGAACACTCGGGAAATCCGACAGTTAGAGCACGAGCCGGGCGAGGATTGCGATGCAAGAATCTACGGTAGCTCCTTACGGATACACTACTGGAAGTTCTATCGCAACCCTGAATGGATACACACTGTGATGGGTTATCCACGTCCCAAATGGCTTGTACCAAGGCAGCCCATTGATGATATCCCAGTCGTTATCCCTCCAACATTACCCCGGTTTCCCCATGGTGTTCGCACCTTGTCACCAACAAACGTCGAAGAATCCCCACCTCGCCTCGGCAGTGGTCTACCACCAAGTCACGAAGTGGTCGAGAGCAATCTCACCCCAGCAGAGCGCACAAGGGCAGAGGAGGATGTGGAACTTCAAGAGAGTAATGGTCGGCGTGAACACCAGAGATTGGAGCAACGGCATCGCTGGGAATGTGACCACCACCAGAGGATGAATAGTAGCTGGGCTAACCTGAGCAAGGAGGAGATGGAGAAAATCATCCTGAGCAAGGAGGAGATGGAGAAAATCACCTCGGGAATTAGAAGGGTACACATGACTATCCAATATTGGGGAGGTGTATACCCGGACAGTGCCACCTACTATGTATCATCTGCGGAACGGAGGTTGGAGTTTATGTCACTTGTCGACCGCGGTGCCAACGGTGGAATATGTGGTGATGATATGAAAGTCATCTCTTATTCTGGCCGTACTATCGACGTCCAAGGAATTGATAACCATGAGCTCCCTCAGTTGAGGATATGCACATGTGGTGGCGTGGTACGTACGCAACGCGGGCATGTCCTGCTCATATTCCATCAGTATGCGTATCACGGACGGGGAAAGTCCATACACTCATCCTTACAACTTGAGGACAACCAAGTCACAGTCAATGATCGAGCCGCCACGCTGAACGGTGCCCAATCCTTGGTCACTAATGACGGATATGCCATTCCCCTGGACTTTAGAAATGGCCTACCTTACCTGAACATCCGTCCGTTCACTGACGACGAGCTAACTACCCTCCCTCAAGTCATCATGACGCGGGACATCACCTGGTCTCCATCTCAGTACGATTCGCGGCCATCAGAAGACCCAAATTGGTTCAATAACCAAGATGATCCACCCCCGCTTCATGAAGGTTTTGACTTTAATGGGGAGGCTATCTTTGCAAACTTGAGTGAATCCGGCCCATCCTTACTATCCCACCTACGACACGATGCCTTAATTATGAATAACCTTAACTCGGATGTCCATGAAACGACCATTCCGCCCGTTGATGCTTCACAACATCGCCGATTCTTCCTTAACCAACCAAATACGGCTATTAGCCATACATTCAATTGTACCACTCGCTTCTACGTAACTCTACCGTCGCACCGTCATATGCATGACACCAGAAGGACACAGTTTCCTGCAGCTAACGTCCATCGGCGAAACGAGATGGTAGCCACAGACACTATCTTCTGTGATGTCATAGCATGGGGAGGAATTAAGTGCTCTCAGATGTTCGTGGGGAGGAAATCAAAATATGTCAGCCACTCACCGTGCAACACTGATGCAGAATTCGCTAAGACACTCAGCGATGAGATACGACAACGGGGAGCAATGGACACGCTAATCAGTGACAGGGCACAGGCGGAAATCAGCAACCGTATAAAGGACATCCTCAGGATTTATGTCATCAAAGACCGGCAGTCAGAACCACACTTCCAACACCAGAATTACGCGGAAAGAGGCTACCAAGAGGTAAAGAAACACACTAACTGGGTACTGAACTACTCCGGTTGCCCCTTGGAAGTGTGGGTACATGTGATCGACTATGTGCTCTTCATCATGAACCGCACTGCGAGAAAATCTCTAGGGTGGAGAACACCATACGAGGCACTTTATGGGCAAACTCCGGATATTAGCATTCTACTCCACTTCGAATTCTGGGAGAAATGCCTTATCAAGAACTACCAATCCAACGGATCGAATTTCCCATCCCAATCAAACGAAATCGAGGTGAGGTTCCTAGGGTATGCAGAAAATGTAGGGCACTCTATGACGTTCAAGGTATACAACGAACTCACCAAGACTGTCCTATACCGATCCGTAGTTAAGAAGGTTCAGGATGACTTGGATAGGAACAGGAGGGTAATGAGCGACGATGGCAATAATGACAACGCGCCCAGCCCGAACGATCCCTCCTCCCCATCCAGAGTTGTACTTGGATCGGACAACATAAGACGCTACGCCGGGTTCGACCCAGAGAGCCTAGTTGGAAGGACGTTCCTCATGAACCCACAGGAAGATGGATCAGTTAACCCTTTCCTTCCGAGTAAGCATTTTTAAGCATTTTCAGCTTTCAGCCATTGCAACGCTTCTACTAGTCCGATTAACACCGTTCCAAGTATACCGTACTCCTCTATAGCATCTTGACGACGCGTATACCAAGTTTCATGATCGAATTCCTAGTAATGGCGGCGTTATTCCATCCGCCCGAAGCCAAGTCGAGCTTAATAGAGAAAATTAGCGGTATCCTAAAAATGCTGATATTGATGCTACTCTATAGAGGTGGTATGTTATAGTTATATGCTGTGTATGATTGATATGAGTTAACTATCCTTTAGATTATACTATGTACTGTGATTTCTGTGCTTTTTGTCTAATGCAATACACCCTATCACATCCTGCAATATCGCAATTAATGATGCTTTTGTACCACCTCTCAAAGTCACCCTCACAACATGATATCTCCACCCCTATATCTGAGCATCTAAGACATATCTCCCTGCTGGACCCACTACTTTTCTCTCCCTTATATAGTATATTAATTGATTGTTGTGTTGGTTGTACTCCTATTCCACCTCAGTACTTGCCAGGGCCTTCTTTTCCTACATTCATCCTCCTCCCCCCATAAATTGCTACTTTGATGATGGTTGTATATCCTGGCATGATACTGCCGTCAATTCGTATATCAGTAGTAATACTACCATCAGATATTGTTTATATAATAGTTGTCTATGCAATTGTAGGAGGAGGGTTGCTAATATTGAGTAGTAATGGCATAATCATTATTGTTTTGTAGGGGTAGGTGGAGGAGGTGTCGGTGTCAACTTTCACAATCTGATGGCCTATATGAGCATGGCCTTCTACGGCTTACAAGGCCTCCTAAACAGTGGTTCCCTCAACAGGATGGATATATATATCATATAAATAGATGCCATTGATTGTTTGGCAGTGGTATAGGCTGTCTTCTATTCATAGATGACCATTGTTGTCAGTGATCACATCATCGTCAACAATTGCAAAAAAAATGCAGCCTAGGAGGAAACTGGTGTGATAGACATAGTAGACGACTGCCATTGTGCTAATGCAATTACACAATGATAGATAGGTATATTAGCTGTTAGACCCTATGATATGGAGTTGTTGGATAGGCTAGTTGTTGTGTTATGGCGGTGGCGGCGATGGCGTTGAGTTTGTAGACTCAAGAACAGTATTGCAACTCAAACAAAAAGCGGATAAAGGTAGAACAATACAGAACAATACATACTTTTAATTAATCAATTACTTTGTACTATAGTTACTTTGTATTAGTATGATAAGAACATTGTAAGTAAATATGTACTTTATTGAGAATATGTTGTGTTATCCTACTACATATGATATGTTCACGAAGTTTAGTCATCATAATAGTACGATGAAAGCCTGTGTTCTTTTCTTCAAGTATTGTCCACTTGTGTTGTTAGGGCCATAGATAAACATACTCCAACTAACATCCTATCTGATGATTTGTAAACACCGTGTTCAATTGACATATAAATCCTCTCATTTACCACGAGTTTGTGACATAGTCATGTCCTACAATACCCCCGAGGACGGTACAGTCGATTTCCTTATATAGCATGGTATTCATAACTCGGTTGATATATCTTCTATGCCATGAACACACTACTTTTAGAGGATATTGCAACATCAATGGCAAAGTATACACTAAATTGACGTCGGACTTTGCATGTTAATAAGGTAATAACCAGAACGTATCAAGTAGCGGCGAGTATAGAAAGTGATAACCCATGAGTAGTTAGGTTAGGTATAGTGGTGGGGGGTTATCATCGTCATTATTAGTAGATCTATTGCCTCCGCCGCTAAGTAGTGGTAGAAGATAATGGATGTGTGTGATTTTTAAGAGTGGTATCCTGGTGCGCCGCCAAAAATTCAAAAGTCCCTCACTCCATTTTTGCAAAAAAAATTAACCCCTTAGGAAGGAAAGGGTTAAGAGGGCCAAGATTGTGGAATGCCTTGAGGAACATGAGAATGAGACGGAACGTCACCCGGAGAGGAAGAGATTTCGCTGTGAAGTTGGGGATGACGAGTTCGAGAAATACCTGTCGTACAGCGATATGTGCAACTTCATAGAAGAGCAGGAACAAAATGAGAACGGTACCTGGAACTTCCGCAATATAATGGATCACCGAGCAGTGAAGACGGGGAGGAGAACGAAACACCAGGTACTCATCGAGTGGGAGAGCGGGGAGAGATCGTGGGAAGATATCTCATCCATCTACACGACGAACAAGTATATCCTACTGGAATACGCTATGGAGCATGACCTAGTTAGTCTATGGGATAACCGTAGGATGAAACTCAAGGAATTGGAAGCCAATAGCCAGAACATGCTTCGTTTGATCAACAAGGCAAAGTTGAAGTCAAGACACGGCGCGCCCGTATACATGTATGGCCATGAGGTACCACGAGGCCACCGTGAGGCGGTTGAACTAGATAAGAAGAACGGGGATCGTAAATGGCAGGATTCGGAGGAACTGGAAACGTCACAGTTAATGGACTATGAGGTCTTCGAGGACCGCGGCCACATCAGTGATCCGTCATCTGAACCCCCATCCGAATACAAGAAAATACCTTACCATGTAGTCTTCGCCGTAAAACATGATGAACGGTACAAGAGCCGACTAGTAGCAGGAGGTCACATGACTGATGCACCGATAGGGAGCGTCTATTCAGGAGTAGTCTCACTACGTGGCGTCAGGCTGGTGGTATTCCTTGCTGAGCTAAACGGACTCAAAATATGGCAGACAGATGTTGGAAACGCATATCTTGAGGCGGAGACAAAGGAGAAGGTTTACGTGATAGCTGGGCCGGAGTTTGGGAAGCTTGAGGGACACGTATTCATCATTAAAAAGGCCTTATACGGACTGAAATCATCTGGGCTGAGGTGGCATGAACGATTCGCGGACGTCCTCAGGAGTATGTCCTTCTTCCCATGCAAGGCTGAACCAGATATCTGGCTTAGGGACCGTGGAGATCATTATGAGTACATTGCTGTGTACACAGATGACCTTACCATCGCATCCAAGAACCCCAAGGTAATTACCGACGAGTTAGAGAAGGTCCATAAGTTCAAGTTGAAGGGTACTGGCCCCTTAGAATTCCTACTAGGATGTGATTACCTCAGGGAGGAGGATGGGACGTTATGCATGATACCGAAGAAGTACATTGTCAAGATGAATGATACATACCTTCGTCTATTCGGGGAGAAACCCAACACCAGATGCCAATCACCAATGGATCGTGATGATCATCCCGAACTAGACAAGACGGACTTCCTTGACACTCGGCATACCAAGATATACCAATCTTTAATTGGATCATGTCAATGGATAGTGCAACTCGGCAGGTTTGACATCGCGGTACACATCATGTCCCTATCGAGCTTCCGTATGGCGCCTAGAAAAGGACACCTTCAACGCGTGAAGAGGGTATATGGCTACCTATCTAAGTTCAAGACTGGGGCGATCCGTTTCCGTACCGAGATGCCTGACTTCTCAGACCTACCACTAGCAGAATATAACTGGGACCAATCACCGTATGCCGGCAGCAGAGAGGAACTACCTAAGGACATTCCTACCCCAAAAGGGAAACCCGTCAAAATGTTCTCGTACGCTGACGCTAACCTGATGCACGACGCCCTAAGTGGTAAGGCAGTCACGGCAATACTACACTTTGTCAACAAGACCCCATTCGACTGGTTCTCTAAGAAGCAAAACACCGTGAACACTGCAACGTTTGGTGCTGAGGGCGATGCTGGGCGTACTGCCATCGAACAGATGAGGGCGAACAAGCTTACACTACTATACATGGGAGTGAATGTACTAGGACCGGCAATACTATTCGGCGACAACAAAACAATAATAGATAGCACAACATCTCCAAGCTCGAAACTACACAAAAGACACCTAATGTTATCCTATCACTATATCCGTGAAGCCATCGCCTCAGGAGCATACGCCTACTCATTCATTAATGGCAAGGACAACCCATCAGACATACCCAGCAAACACTGGAGCTACAACGACGTTTGGCCGAGCCTGCAACCAATCTTATTCATGCCTGGATCCGTATTGAAGATCAAGTCCAGAAGTAGGGAAAAGGATAGGAATTCCGAAACAGGATGATAGGGGAGTGACAACCAAAATATAAGTATGCATCCCATTTGTAAAGGAATCCCAATTACGACGGAAACCCATATCTTCTGTTGTTGAGGAACGAATCAGAAGCTGTTATATCTCCAGAACACATCAACAAATAATGAGCTCATTGTAGGGAATTAAAGTAAACCATTGTAATAGAAGCCTAATACGCTATATTCTAGTATATCGTCGAAGGGATATACAACCTGCTTCCGAGATAGCGTAGGTGCAGTCGGTCGTTGTCGAATAACGAGCAGAAAATCCACTTCTGCTGACATGAAGTGTAAGATATCTCTTACTTTTCAATTCATGAATATCTAGTGAGGTATCAACATAATATGCTAGAAGCATCTCATCTCATCTCGAGAGATTGGATATCTTGTCATCTAGTGTTTTGTATCACCATCTCAAGATATCTTATCAGCTGAAACCAATGCAATCAAACACGTTTTTGAAGGATATCAATACTCTCGCAACTTCTCTCCTGCTTAATTCAAGTTTCTCAATAACACAAATACTGCCAACAACTCTGTTAAAATCTCATCAAATATAATAGCTATTTGATCAATGCAGATACATGACAGACAGTGGGAGCTAATTTTCTCTGTCTCTGCATATCAACACATAGACATAGAGGTTGAGCACTCATGATACTATAATTTTCTCTGCCTCATCAACACATCCGAAACTATAGATACTATAAGTGTGGAGAGACATACCATCCATACTTTGAGACTACAAAATAAAGAGGCCCTATTCCATTCATGATAGCTTGGTGGATCCAAACATTTGATGGTGGCAAATCCCACTGTGACACTTATAAGAAAGACTTCTCGATATGCCAGCAGTCACGAGCAGTAGATATTAAAATGAGCAGTAACTCAAGGATAAATTCTTAAAAGGAAATCGGTATCCCAAGACCCTTTTTGACTCGATTTAATCGACCCAGCAGATATTAACAATCACTATTCCCAATCACTAACAATGATGACCTACCTATTCACTAGGATACACATGCTATCAGGCTTGCATAATATCTCATTATACGATTGAGTATCACATACAAATTCATATCTTTGCTCTCATAAATTATCTCATCAAAGAGCAACACATTCTTTCAACAACAAGCATCAAAAGCAACGTTATACTATATCATTCTATCATCATGATGATGTCATCTGCAACCATGTCCTTAGTATCTTCCAGCATTCCTATGCATAATAGTTCATCACCGCCTATTGCAATTGCAAAGGAGCAAAACGTCATTGCACCAATGCAAACTCCATCATCGTCGTCGTCATCGTCCATCCGCACCATCCCAAAGAAGCCACAGCGTCCATTGACGGCATATCATATCTTCTTCCAGATTGAAAGAGAATATGTTATCCAGACGATGGATGGTGATGTTGCCGACCAATCTACGATGGAGAATAAGATCCTTCATGACGATGTACCACAACGATACAAGAACATCAAACTAATGCCCGATTGGTATGCCGGCCCTGGTAAACGCAAGAAGAGAAAGCACCGCAAGCAGCATGGGAAGATTGGTTTCCTCGAGCTTTCCAAGATTATCTCGTCACGATGGGCCGAGCTTGATAAAGTTGATCCAGAGACGAAGTCCTTTGTACAGAAGATTGCAAAGGCGGAGGTAGCTGAGTACTACAAGGAGATGGATCAGTACAAGGAGCTAATCAAGGATCTTCCACCATCTGCACTTCCCCCCAAGAAGACTAACAAGAAGCGTACTGCTCAGCAACAACAGCAGCAGCAAATGCCTGTCACTCCCAATATGATCTCTTCCTATCCATTGATGCCTCCCACAATGCCTGCTCAACTTACTCAAGATATCGACTACCTCTTATCTCAAATTGATAATAACAAGACACAAACCATGTTGTCTTCTCAATTTACCAACAACAGTCTCCCCCCTCAAGCATTCTCCTTTGAGCAACAAGGTAGTTCCAAGAAGATGAAGACGTGTCATCCACAAGTACAACAAGAAGAGGAGAACACCCCTCTTACTTCTAAACCCATCATCGCCACACCCATGACGAACAAGCGAGTTATGATGCCACGTCAAGTTAGTGATCGATCTATGATCACTGAAGCTTATGATTCATTCAAGAATGATCAACCATTGAACATTGATGATATCATTTGTCAGCCTATTGGTACGACGAATGATGATCATGCTCCTCCTCTCAAGCGTACGATTTCGAACGGGAGTTCGTCATGCGGGAGTTCGTCATCACCGGTAGATGATGTTCTAAACAGTCCTTCATCAGTGGAAGTTGATCTATGTGATGATGAGATATTGCAATTATGGGCTACTAGTTATTGATTGGATGATAAACAGTTTGGATTATTATAAAGTTAGCACAGAATATATGTTTTACTTGCTCTTCTTCTACTATATTTTAGACTGATAGTTTTAATCATTCTTCATTACTTATTATTACACAAACTAGGATACGCCGGATATGCTGTCCTTTCATCCTACGATATAGATATTGATACTACTCATGTCATACATTACATCAAAATATCACCCAAATACTCCCGAGCACCCTCACCCTTTCCACTTCTCGCCTTTGGACTTGCATACTTGACAGAACTCTTAGCCTTCATACTATTAATAATCGCCCCTGGATGTTCCACTGGATCATTTCCACTCTTGTATAATGCATCACTTACCCAAACACAGTTAAAACCTTTATCACGACATATCCATGCTTCTTCTACTTCCTCTAATGCTTTGTTATCCTTCGCCAAGATGTTGGCAATTGTGCATACCTTTCGTCCCTCGGGGATAGACAATGACTCAATTACTTCATACTTTGCATCAGCACCATCTACTCCGCAGACACTAATGATTGATGCACCGGCATCGACAGCACCCTGTGCTTCCTCTGCCGAGGCAACATTCACAATTACTTCTAATCCGATTGACGCGGCATTATTAATAAACTGCGTAGTCTTCTCAGCACCCACTACACCATAAGTTACCGTCACAGC
>Ga0214478_100646_pt1 | contig 20076 bp, 17 predicted proteins | sample M1_20Mar14CPVII9_2_FD_178001 | JGI IMG/M metagenome (GOLD analysis project Ga0214478, IMG submission 178001) | Marine eukaryotic communities from Monterey Bay, California, United States - M1_20Mar14CPVII9sort6BwellD7 | ecosystem: Environmental > Aquatic > Marine > Unclassified | place: USA...
GTGTACAAGCCGGATAATGTATATAACTGAGACTACAGGGGAGGCTATTGCAAAATTATTAAGTGGTATTACAATACAAAATAGAGAGGTTTTATTACACCTCTCAGACACAACAATAAACACCCCCAAACCATTGCAATAGATTAAAGACACCATTAATTGGTATATAATCGGATTAGTAATGTTTGAGGATTAGTTTATATGTTTTTGAAGGTATTATGATAGATTGGTGTTATTTATTGGGGGGAATAATAGAAAGATAGTGATATGTACCTATCTATTGCAATAGATGACACCATATTCAACAATCAACCGTCTTGAATGGTTAGATATATGAACAGTAAAAGGGGATGGTGTAAATGCTGTTAAAGGGGTGCAATGAAGAGCGTATCTATTCGTAATGGGGGATAAGGGGGATGACATATCATATGTTTTGTAGCATATCCTGCTCAAAATGGGAGGGATAAACAGTACTAAATAGATCTAATACAATAATTGAATTAATATAATATATGAATCATACACTGCATTAACAACTAATAGAAAAACAGTATTAACTATGTACATTAAATAGAATAAATAGTGTAATTTCAATGCATAAACTTCTATCATTTCTGGTAATACACAGCGATTCTTCTGGAACTTGAGTCTCGACAGGATGGTAGTGATGCTATTGGTGCATCAATTCGCCGAGTATCGGAACCGAGAGATGTATATTGATCGAATGGGATACGTCGGCGCAACCCCTTAAAGGTAGGATAATCAAAAAGATACCTTTTTTCCCTATAAGTATCCGGTATTAATTTTCCGACGCTCACAAAAAGTACGAAAGTGGAGCTGAGCTACAGTCCGGGCGTAGTCTAGACCAACGGATAAGATACCGAATACCTCGAAATGAGACATCAAATGATACGAGAGTGAGAAAGCTAGCAAGCCCTCTCGAGTCTCATGGTTCACTATTCAAATGCATTTTGTAGGTAAAATGATACGTGTGCATTATTGGATGTTTCGTTTATTGCCCTACCAAACCTTTACATTGAGTATTGAGTGAAGTCTAATATTGTAGAGCATTCAATAGACCGTTGCTGCAACCGCCGTTCCTATTATCATCGGCGGCGGTCAGTAATTGCAATACCAAATCTACTTTATTATATCAGATACAGTGTGCATTATTATTATTCTGTCCCTCTCGTTGAATCTTAACAACGATATCGGTGTACATAGGTTATAGCCCGTATACCCAGACATCTTAAGGACGAGATATAATAGGTATACTTACAATATAAAGTACTAAAACAATAATATGTCGTCGAATTGGTTTGCAAACTTTGACGACGATACCAACAACGACAATAACGATAATGTCGAATTGCAATGGAGTAACTCCAACGGTATCGATGATCCGTTTGTCTCCGATGATACGAATGATATTGATACCTCATTCGATACTACTAGCTACGGCGGTGGCTCATTCGACAGTCTCTACTACAACAACTCCCTAATCCAAGCAAATAAACAATTACAAGATAGTATAATGGATAAATTATTATCATCTTCATCGGCTGTTAAATCATTATCAACCTCTACTTTAGTTCATGGTAGTAGTAATTGCTCAATCTGTGGTAATAATAATCATGCCACATTACGATGTACATATTTGAATGATGATACATTGCCAGTTGGCATTGCGTCGAGGTTGGATGAGTTGCATGCCGAGTTAGTAAATGGTGGCGGAGCAGGAGTAAGACAAAGACAGTCTAGTTCATCAAATGGTTCACATATTGGTGATGTGGAGGTTGTATTATCACCACAGGCTCTAGCAGCCGCTGCCCCTGCTACTCCAATGGTAATTGATATGAATGAAGATGTCTCATTTGAAACAAACAATAACAACAATAGAGGAAGGATACCACGCACCCTCGGCCTCTCATCATCAATATCAACAAAGAAGAAGATTACTATCGGCCTATCATCTTTACTTGTAGTATTTGCTATATCAGTCGGTGTAGGCGTACGTCAATCTCGAGTAAACAATTCGAAGGATACCGCCTCGACTGTTAGTAGTCTCATGACTAGTGATACATTAACAATTGATTATTGTACCAAGGCTATACCTGAATTGAAGGCATATGTATTGGAAATGGAAGAGAGCAGTCCTACGTATTATCCTACGTACTTTCCAACTGCTGGGGATGATGGTAAGTAGTTGTGGTTTGTTTGAAATGAGTTTGTGTACTTGAAAAGGTTTTGCTCACATCATATGTCTCTTTTTTTCAACTTACATTTTCATTTATAGACACTATTCCATGGGATACTGATGACCGCATCATCAACAACCCAGTCACATCCTCTCCTACTGATCCCCCCGAGAATACGTCATCTGAGTCTCCGACGTATTATCCTACAGTTCAAGAAGGAGATACCACCTCAAGTAGTACAAAGTTTTGTCTATTCGCTGAATGTCGAGTTAAGGCAACAGAAATGAACCTACCATTCTTTGTTAGTGAACATACCACCAAGGGATGTTACACCAAGAACTCCAAGGTATTCTATTCACCAGGAGGGACAGAGGAGGATATGTCAACTACAGAGTTGACGGGTGTACTAGAACGTGTTTATTGTGAAGATGAGTTGCCATGGCAGACTTCCAACCTGATCGAGGAAACGGCAGTAGAAGAAGAATCAGTAAATTTTTGTCTATCCCAAGATGAATGTCAAGTAAAGAGTACCGAGATGAATATGCAATTCATCATCCTTGCTGATCACACCTCGACGAAGGGATGTTTCATGAAGAACAGCAAGGTATTCTACTCACAAGGTAATACTGCCGAGATGAGCACTACCAAGCTGTCGGGTATCCAAGTTCGTGTCTATTGTAGTAGTGACATGCCATGGAATGTACGCAGGAGGGGATTACCCGTGTCAACTACAGAGAAGGTGGATGGAGAGGAGGAAGGTCATACCTTGACGGGGAGGATGAAGAAGTTGAAGTTAGATATGACCAAGTCATACACACGAGACGTTTCTTTGGTAAATGGATATTCTAAGCCCAAACATACCAAAGAGAGGAGGGTGAGTTTTCGATCCTTTGATCCATTTTCGATCCATTTTGTATGCAATGTGAACTGCATCAAAATCTAACACATATAACTTGTATACGCCCTCTCTACTATCTTCATCTCTCTGTACCCCAAGCATTTGGAACAAGATATTGCCCAGCAATGTAAGGAAATCGTTTACGAGGCATACGGCTCCGATGATTGCTCTTCAGGAGGCAAGAGCGGGAAGAGTGGAAGTCCAAGTTATGGCAAGTCTGGAAAATCAGGCCCAACTTCACCATCTGAGGGAAAATCAGGCAAGTCTGGCCCCACTTCACCATCTGAGGGTAAGTCCGGAAAGTCAGGACCTACATCACCATCCGCGGGTAAATCGGGAAAGAGTGGATTGAACAGTCCGAGTCATGGAAAGAGCGGAAAAAGTGGATCGAAGTGTCAAACTCCTACACCTCAACCTACCGATCCAGATCTTCCTGAGATGACTCCTGTACCAACGGTAAGCAAGAAGATATATTGAATGTCTTATGGATTGTTTGCCTAACCATGTCATATGCTGATTTCTCGTCCTCTTAATAAACAAAATGAACTTAGACGAATCCAACTTCAAATCCAAGCAAATCTCCTTCCAAAACTCCGACGGTAAGTATAACAATGTAATATAATGTGTCATTATCACCAGTCTTATACTAATCTTTTTCTATTTCTTACGATACCCAGGCAAACCCAACATCAAGTCCTACAATTGAAGATCTAGATTTCGGTACTCCTGCACCAACGGTAAGCAAGAAGATATTGAATTTCGTTTGGTCCTACTTTGCTATTTACTAATCCTGCCTTCGATAATCTTTCTCTCTTTCATGATACTCAGACGAGTTCAACATCCAGTCCTACTCAATCCCCAACGGTAAGAAGATGATACTGTTTGCAGTTATTTTGTCGTACATTGCCATATGCTAATCTCAGCTCATGCCACACTCGCTCATGATACCCCCAGACAAATCCAACAGCTAATCCAAGCCAATCTCCTTCAAAAAGTCCAAGCAAGGGGCCGTCGACATCACCCTCTTCTAGTCCGACAGAGGTGCCAACGGGATCGCCATCAAAGCAGGTAAGGCTTCTGTTTATGTGCAAGCGCTGTGCTGTATCGGAATCTATCTCTTAACTTTTCAAGGATACTTAACATCACACTTGATATCTCCTGCTCTCTAGCCATCGTCGAGTCCAAGCTTGTCGCCCTCGCAGAGCCCAAGTAAAAGTCCGTCTGTGTCGCCAACATCGAGTCCTTCGGCTGAGGTAAGCTGCTTCTGTTGTTCGTCGTCGATTCTATCTCTCTTGACTTTTTGAGGATACCTCAACATCACACTTACTCACACTGATATCTCCTACTCTCTATCTTTACTGCAGCCGTCATCTAGCCCCACGATAGGGCCTAGTGCACCGCCAACAAAAGAGGTGAGACACTTCCTTTTTGCCTGTATGGAATGCTTATTTTCACAGCGGTCATCAAACATGAACTAACTCTTTTTGACTCTTCTCTTTTTACACCATTCATCTAACAGCCATCTCAGAGTCCATCGAAGTCTCCATCAGTTAGTCCAACAGAGGTGCCAACGGGATCGCCATCAAAGCAGGTAAGGTGATGTATGTGTAACAAGCGCTATGCTGTATCGAAATCTTCATCTCTTGACTTGTGAGGAAACCTTCACACTTACTCACACATTTCATATTTCCTGCTACAGCCGTCATCTAGCCCCACGATAGAGCCAAGTACATCGCCAACAAAGGAGGTGAGCAGCGTCTTTTGTGCCTGTATGGACTCCATTTTTGATTTTGATTTGATACCTTATCCACAGCCGCGTCTCTCACAAACACACAAACACTCACTTTTCATTCTCATACTCTCACAGCCCACTTCGAGTCCAAGCTTGTCGCCCTCGCAGAGTCCAAGTAAAGGGCCATCAGTTTCTCCCTCTACCAATCCAACAGAAGTGCCAACAAGTTCACCATCAAAGGAGGTGAGCTTTCATATAAGGACTAATGATTCTAAGATATGTGCACATATCTTGAAGATACCGTTTACCATTTGTATCAAACTAATACTTAAAGCACTTTCTCACTTAATCTTATCAATTTCTCTCTCTATCTTATCATTCCATTCATGATGTGTCTCACAGCCCTCATCGAGTCCAAGTCAATCGCCTTCAAAGAACCCGAGCAAGGCACCTTCGAAGGCGCCGTCTGTTTCGCCCTCATCCAACCCATCGTCTGCCCCGACTGGATCGCCGTCAAAAGAGGTGAGCTGGTTTTGCAACAATATGCATACTCTTTTACACTATCTGTGATCGATTTTACTTGTAATCAATCACATGATATGCCTGTTCTGTCTCTCACTCCACTCCACTCCATCAACATATACAGCCCACAGCCAATCCTAGTCAATCTCCTTCACGAAGTCCGAGCAAGGAACCGTCTGTTTCGCCATCAACCAATCCAACCAAAGTGCCAACAGGATCGCCATCGAAGCAGGTAAGTCAACACATATGCTATGTACAAGATCAACTTTTATGCGCGTGGTACTGAGGGAAGATACCGTGTGTCTAATCTCACATGTTGGTATTGTTCGTCTATCTCTCTCATTTAAACACTCATTTATGATATTTTGCAGCCCACATCGAATCCAAGTCAATCGCCTTCGAAAGCTCCAACGGTTAGTAGTATAGTGACTTTTTTATCGTGTATATTGTTTGCCTTGCCATCTAAATACTAATTCTCTTTTCTCTTTCTGAACTTAGACGAACCCAACAGCTAACCCCAGTCAAGCTCCATCGAAAGCTCCAACGGTAAGCACATATGATATTGATTTGTTACTATGGTCTTACAATATCACATCTTACCTTTGTTGCTTCTTCCTTACTTAATGATTACTAGACGAATCCAACATCCAGCCCCAGCCAATCGCCTTCGAAAAGTCCAAGCAAGGCGCCATCAACATCGCCGTCATCACAGCCTTCAAAAGAGGTAAGGCTTCTGTTGTTGTTTGTCTGAATCGAGTCTATCTCTTGACTTGACTGTACCTTATTGTCACAGCCGCCATATCAAATATACTCTCACTCTTTTCGTCTCTTTTCACATCTGATTTGTCCCACAGCCGTCTCAGACTCCAAGCCTATCTCCTTCAAAAGCTCCGACAGTGAGTGTACTCATTTATGAAGTTGTATGGTGATAAGAATACCACATATTGTTTTGTTGTATGTTACCACCAAGTCATGAGCTAAATAATCATCTTTTGCTTTTCTTATTACTCAGACAAATCCAACGGTCAATCCTAGCCAATCTCCTAATGAAAATCCTACTACCTCATCTCCAACAGTAAGCGAGGCGTATTAGTGTTATTTCTCATTTTTCTTTTGTCATACTTGCCATTTGCTAATCTTAGCTCATGTCACACTCGCTCATGATACACAGGCGAATCCAACATCCAATCCAAGCCAATCTCCCTCAAAAAGTCCAAGCAAGGCGCCGTCCAAAACACCGTCAAAAGCGGTAAGCTTCTGTTGTGTATTGACATCAAGGCCTAGGCGGCAGCAGTTTTCACAGGAGTCTTGGATACTTGTGAAGGTATATCAGACTGGGACTCTATGTAGAAAGTAAGAGAGGGTTAGATACCTCAGGCAGGATACCTCTAGAGATACCGCCAGGTTCACAACTTGCAATTTGTTCTTTGCATTATAGCAATCACATCATTCTGATAGATTCTGATTATTCATTAGGTTGGTGTTATTAGTCGGTGTAGTGCAGATATTCAGAGCGCAGGAGCAACCTACTATGTCTACTGATCAGCCAAAGCAGTCACCAGATGATCAGAGCTTACCACAAACCTTCCTCTTCTATAACATGTTGATTGACAAAATTGTAAAGAACATGGGGCGTGCAAGTGATAGGAAAGAAGAACCTGAGAAGATTTTGGCTGAGGTAAAAGAGCAATATAATCAGAGGGCACATTTTGCATGGCTAATTTCAGCAACATATCCTGATCAACAAGAGGATAAGGAGGGCGAGGGCACAATTGCTAGAAAGTAACAAGGAGATATTTAGAAAAAGAGAGTATGAATTATTTGAGCAGCAATGCATTTGGAAGAAGCTTATGGGAACTATTTTAGCAACCTATCCTCCTGTTTTAGATGAACAAGATTCTACAAAATTTTCGAATAAATAATATAAAACCAATGTTATTAACAGGAAGCTTAGTTGTATTCTCAACCCTCATTTGAGTTGTGGAATATCTAGTACTGCCAATATCATGTCTGCTACAAATCCCTTAACATTATCTGCTGCATTATGCTGCCGTGTATTGCCCAACATACTACATCAATACTAAACAATCCTGTGTAAAACTATCACTCGACTGCCGCCAACATAAACGTATGTTGTTATTTGTATCGTTGTGTATGATGTAGATATTGCCAATTTTAAAAGTTGATCCAGTCGATGCACAAATCTACCCACACAAGACATAATTACTGTTGATATGTATAGATGTTTGAGGAGGTAGATAATACTTTGAATCACTCCGTATTGCCACCGTCTGCCTATTAATGTCATACTCATGAAATCGTAGTGTATTTAATGTTGATGCATCCGTATATAACCACACAATTCTTAAAAGTTTATCCAATGATGAACAATTGATTATCCGCTATATATTATGTGCACATTGTTATGTATTGTTGCATTATTAATTGTGAGGGTGACGAGTGGCAATATACCGTTACCTAGAAGCAATAATAACATGCGTTCATGTAAGTATATGCAATGGTTGAAGAACACTATATGAATAATACAAACACACTCACCAAAAAGTAACATATCTCTCCATATCTCTCGGTTACTCGGTTGATTGTTGAATATCTTGGAGTGGAGATAGCCATCAACTGTATGGAATTAAGATTTCATTGCCGCCGTGATATTTATATAATATCAATATAAAATATAGATATTTTTTATTGATGATAGAGAAGAGGACACGCTATTGATTGCAATTCTGTATTGCAATTATTTACTCAATGGAAACGACTATCTCCTTGATAATAATACCATCGTCTCAAAGCCACACAAAAAACGGATAGTTACATCACAACAGCTGGTCGATGTTGCATGACAACTGCCGATAGTTGTTTATGATGTATGATATTGTTCGATGTTTTGTGTTATTTGCTATTATCATAGGTAATTGTAACATTATAATTGTGAACATGTTTGTGTTATTTATTTGTTATTGCCTCTAATATATCGTATTATCTATCGGTTGTAGAGAAAATTATCAAATCCAATACGCCAATAACTAACAAATAACACGCAACAGTGACAACATAGTGATGTTGTATTCAATTAGAATAGTATGTACTTTGTGTAGGCAGAGAGACAGATCGAAGGAGACTATTTTGCTACACCGTACCACCATTATTATCAAAGTTGAAAAGTCTTACAAGGGAGTCTTTTTGTGCATTTCGGGACACACACACACACACACAATTAAGGTAAAAAGGAGGTAATAAAAATATAGAGTTTTCTATTAGTGAAAACTGACATTTTGAAGGATACCTTAACCTCACTCACCACATTAATTATGCATCATCTATCTTACAGCCTACGTCGAGTCCTAGCCTATCGCCTTCGAAAGCTCCTCTGAATCCAACTGACGCGCCAACGAGCTCGCCGTCAAAAGCGGTAAGCTTCTGCTGTTTATATTATGTGCTATGTATTATATTGAAATCTTGAGGATACCTTAACAATATTTTACTCTCTACTTTTACATCACTACAGCCGACTTCGAGTCCTAGCCAATCGCCATCGAAAGCTCCTCTGAATCCATTTGAGGCGCCAACGGGATCGCCGTCAAAAGCGGTAAGCTTCTTTTGTGTATATTATGTGCTTGTTTATATTGAAATCTGAGGATGCTCGTTTATATTCAAACTCATACTTAAAGCACTTTCTCACTTAATCTTATCAATTTCTGTTCTATGTCTCACAGCCCTCATCGAATCCAAGTCAATCGCCTTCGAGAAGCCCAAGCAAGGCGCCTACGAAGGAGGTAAGTTGGTTGTTACAACAAAGGAGCATACACTATCCAAGTTAGAATTTGTTTTGTACTCATCATATTATATGCCTCTGTCTCTCACTCCATCTTATTTACTACTACAGCCCACAGCCAATCCTAGTCAATCTCCTTCGCGGAGCCCGAGCAAGGAGCCTTCAACATCGCCCTCAAAGGCGCCGTCTGTCTCTCCATCAGTGAGTGTATACGTGTATGGTGGTACCACCATGTTTGGCTCTGTTCATTTGCTAATCTCATGCCATCTTTCTTAAACTCAGACGAATCCAACTTCGAATCCAAGCAAATCTCCGACGGTATGTATACACAACAATGTATGTTATTATCACCAGTCTTATACTAATCTTTTTCTATTTCTTATGATACTCAGGCAAACCCAACATCAAGTCCTACACCTGAAGATCTAAACTCTATTACTTTTCCACCAACGGTAAGCAAGAAGATATTGAATTTCGTTTGGTCATACTTTGCCATTTACTAACCTCTGCCTTCGATAATCTTTCTCTCTTTCATGATACGCAGACCAGTTCAACATCCAGTCCTACGGTAAGGAGATGGTATAGTTTGTAGTTGATTTGTCGTACATTGCCATATGCTAATCTTAGCTTCCTCTCTCTTCCTTTGATGCTTAGACAACCCCGACATCCAGTCCTACACCACAACCGAGTAAGTGCTGTATCTTATATCTCTCTTTTCATTCTTTGACATATTCCAACAATACTGTATTTGTTTTACTCTGCCTCCGAAATACAGTATTCTCTACCCAGAACTGTGGATTGATTGATGTCGCTCCTTTCCGAACAAATTGTTCTGACAGAGTTTGTTGCTTTAGTAATAAGGACCAGCTTGACTGTATCCCGAACGGTAATTCTTGTGGAGCAGGACCTGCCTCGAATGATGCATGTGTTGCTGCTGATGTCGGCGGTTGCAACCTTTTCACACAATATTGTTGCAAAGCCGTAGGTCAAAGCAATGCTCAGTTGACATGTACGCCATATGGTGATGAGTGTTCTACGACTGGATACACTGCCATTCTTAATCCCAACGGGAACATTGACGTAGTGGCGTACAGTCCTCCCACTGCAGCTGCTGTAGCTTCAGTGGTTCCATTTGATTTTGAATCAGCAGCTGCTACCAAGACTGACTCGAATGATATGATGATGAGCAATAATGGCTTGGGACTATCACCAACATACTATCCAACGTACTATCCAACATATACAGAGGATGGTAATGCAAATAATGTTGCACTATCACAGAGCCAAATGATGAGTAACTTGGATGAATCATCAGCCATCCGCTCTGTGGGTATTGGCAGTTACTTTGCATCCTCTCTAGTTGTGATCATTTTGGGACTCTATGTTTATGTTTTGTAAGTTGAAGAAGACAGGAGAGGAAGATAAAATGTAATTTGGTCGTATTGTATGTGTTGAAGAAAGAACAGTGTGTGTTTTGAGAAGAAGTAGAGCTCTTGTGTATCAGTGTTAAGAAAACTTGGCTACTCTTCCTCCCAAATGAGTGTATCAGTGTAAGAGAAAGAACCGCAATGAAATATATGTTATAGTTTGAAGCAATCCAATCTCAAACAGAGAAGAAAGAAAAAGATTATTGCAAGTGTTTATTAATGTGGTTGATCTGACTTAAGAGATCAACCCTCCAAAGTGTCAAGGCCCAGAGAGGAGGCTCCATGTGTGCACGTGCACAACTATATGTCTTAATCTCTATTCTGATGGAACAACTTAAAGATAAAAACCAATCGAATAGAATTATTCCACATTATTGTATCTATTCACTTTACTCTTAGCATTAAACACTAGGTAGAGGTCGATTCATACATTGAGAGAAGTAGATACTTCTACTATGAGATCTCTAACTATTATGTTCAAAATCAAGCTTAGTTTAAATATGTACAGTTGCAATACAAATGAGGACTCTTTCACTGCTTGTAATCAATCTCTTTATATCTTGACGGATCCTTCCAACATGTACAATATGCTGTGATGAAGCCGTTTGATAAACTTTCTTGACGGGGCTCTATTTTTCACAATGTACAAACATATTATACAAAGACTTGTAGCTTGGTGTTTCCACGTTCAACATGAAAATTGGAGGGATTATTCTTGTTTTAGTCTCCACTTACACACTGCTGGCCTTTGTCTACTACTGCCTCCTCAACATATAGATGGGAATACACACAGAGGCTCCTGAGGACTTCCTACGCTGCCGTGAGCAGCCACATATTGACCTGGAAGATGCGCGTTTGACGGTTTATGAAGATGAAGAAAGAGGAGATAGTAACTTATGTTAGTACATGTGGTTAAAAGACAATCAAATAAAGGTAACTAAGTTCAAATGAAGTAGCCAAATCATCAAGACTTCATATTGAACACATGAAATCATATTATGATAAAACAATACTGACGCGGACTTTCATGACCAGGAACAATAACCTTGCGCTTGGATAAGGAGAAACCTGTCAAACTTGCCAATTGATTCTCGATGTGTTTTTGATATTCAAGAACAAACGGTTCTCCAGCGAGCATGGGCTTTGCAGGCTCATAAGTCGGACAAATATCTACAATTGCCAACTGCCCTCCCTTGCGAAGTAGACGCCTTGCTTCATTGATAATCTTCGTCCTACCTCCCACTGACGATAAAAGGACAAGGGGAAGAAATCAAGGTGTGAGCTAAACCAAATTAATCATAACACAAAGAGTTTGTTCAGAATAATTAGACCCAAACTACTTACTCGGCACTTCATGGAATCCGTACATGACTGTAACCAAATCAAACGAAAGCTTGGGAAGTTTGGTATTCTCTGCATTGGCTAGACGATAGGATGCTCGAGTAGGAGTAGTACGGCTAGATGGGTATGGGTTTGTATCAATCACAGACATGGCCTCGGAGACTAGGTCATATTCATCCTTGAACCAATTCTCGATAGCATGAATGCCCTTTGACATGACGGAACGGATCGCTTGTTCATGTGATGAGATCGCTTGAGCCATTGAAATCATCTCCTTGCTTGTATCGACTCTGTGGCGTTTGATAAATCAAAAGTAATAGAGATGTAATGTTAGAATTAGCAGACTAAGGACGAGTAGGTATGAATACACGGCACTACTCAATATATGATACACTTACCCAACGACCAATTCACCATCATGAAACGCCGATTCCAAAGCACGAGTAGACATACCAACACCACAACATAAATCAACTACACGGGCACCAGTCTTATTCACCTTTGCCCGTAATTCATTTGCAATATTCTTTCGTACGTCCACACCTAGTTTAATTTGAGACCAAAAGTATATAAAGTTGTGTTAGGAACTGGAATGGATAGAAAGACAGATAGATCAACTGATGGCAATTTACTCACCTCCATATGCCTTCTCATCAATAAGTTTGGTTGCCAATGGTGCCATGGCGGCATGAAATCCACCGCCTAAACCAACATTACCAAAGGTATGAATATCAGGACGGTCCCAATAATCAACCTTGCATGGAACTTCCAAACCCAATAATTCATTCCTCAACGGAGGGACTTCGACGACCAATCCATTACCCGTCGTATCCTGAATGGGTTTCACCTCGGTAAGGAGGGCATTCTCCACAGACTGTTTCATGAGATCATTATTCTTCGTATCTGGTCCACCAACCTTGAATGCTTGTGCATCAGAAGAAAGGTTGGTTGCAATTGCTAGGACAATGGTGAGTGTTTTTGATGATAGTCTCATGATTTGCATGTATAGGTTTGTGCTAAATTAATATAGAATGGATATAAGTGAAGAACCACGGATAGAGTAGGATTAGTAAATATTGATTTGATATTAGAAAGAAAGACGTTATATCATCTTGGTCCACCACATTAAACTTCGTGTCATGTTGTCAATGAGAGGTGTCAATAATTATTAATGCCCAACTTTATCATTGCAAAAAAAAAATAACACGGTGTGCAGCACTTTATAACCCTCGCGTAGTTGCAATTTAATTGTCCATATTCTGGACTATTGTATTCATTACAACTGTCATTTTTTATTGCAATATCGTTACACCACAAAATCATTGCCAATCAATCAAATCATTGTCCACCGCCGCCGTCGACAATTATAAAATAGACGCCTCCTCACCTTCTTATTATTAACTGCCGCCGCTAATGCTGTTTGTATATTGTGTTCTAATTATATATAAATGAACAGGTGGCTACTCCTACTTTCCAATGACAAGCAATGCTGATTAATCGAAAGAATTTTTGTTGATTTGTGTGTTGTGGTGTTGTGAGAATTCTTCTGCTGAACCACTCATTCTGTGTCATTGCAAAAAAGAACTTTTGACACCTCCGACTTCGGCATCACCCCTGTGACTTTGGCATTACCATCACGTTTCCATCACGGGGTATCCTCTTGTTGAAGAAGATCTTTGAATTGATTTGCAACTTCTTTGCTTGCGTGGTGTTACTGATGGCTGCTATTGAGAGGCGGTGGTGTAGACCGAACAGCGGCGTGTAATAATATATTGCAATGTAGCTGTGGGTAGAGATACAGGCGATCGGAGGAGAGGAGATGGCGATGTGGGCTAAGCATAATATGATCAACCTTCATATGATGTGTGTACCTAAGTCACTTGGGATCGTCGTTGTCTATCCTCCATTGCAACTGAAGCAGTTGCGACCTGGGCGGCGTCATTTAATCCATTATCGACGTTCGGTATTGTATCATTGGAGGTGGGCGGGGAGATGTGCTTATGATGTGGGCTGGGCTCATCAAAAATCATTGCGTCACTGATGTGGTTTAAGTCTGCTGCTCGTCGTCGTTGGCTGGGCGGCCACGCGCTGGAGCGCTCACTTGCCTTTAATTATTACATCGATAACTTTTGTGTAGATCGTCGGTGGATATTGGCTCTGTGTAGAGGAGCCACACCTAGTACAATATCCTCTTTCAGTTGTCGATCGATGAAAAAGTAAATGAGAGCATGCATTATTGTTATTGGGAGTCTTTGATGGGAGGGGGGAGTGTCGATTCCGGGGGCATACCCCCCATAAATCCCCCGGTGAGTAAGGGGGCACAATTTGGATACAAATATGGACATTTGTACCCATATAAACATCATTTGTACCCTCTACTTTCCGGGGGGCACCCCCCGGCCCCCTATGGGCCAATCCCTACTGCTTGCTGCTACTATATGATGTAGTATTAGGTACTTCTCTTGATAATATATAAAATCGCCCTCTAATCATGCCCGTGTTTATAAATAATGTAGATGATTATCTCGGTCCTAGTCAGGCATGCGTCAATCCTCTCTTTGCTGCACCGCCACCAAAGAAGAAGGATACAAATCAAACAAATGCACATCTTGTGCGTAAAGATGACAAAGCCACTGTACCAATCAATACCACACACAGTACATCAACAGCAACACAAAAAGTTGTACAGAATAGACGTATACGTCAACGTCGTAAACCTCGTATAATAAAATGCGAAGACGATGATAACAAAACAGCTGCTACTATATCCAAACAACCAGCAATCCGGTTAGACAATGATAATGAAAGTACAGCTCCTACAAATGTTATAGATACTACTACCACTAAACATATACAACAGACACAGACTACACAAACAATAAAAAAGAAGGCAACAGTATCATTATCAGATTGTTTATCATGTTCAGGATGTGTCACTTCCGCGGAGGCTGTTTTATTAGACCATCATTCCATTGATAAGTTGCGTGAGATTGTTGTTGCTAATAATGATAGTCAGCTAAAGAAGAAGGAAAGAAGGAGAAAGATTGCATTTACAATTTCTTCAGCATCATTAGCTGATTTGTATAGACATTTATATCTTGAGAATGATATGAGTAGTGCTGAATCTTCAAATGACATGACAGACGAAAGTCTACCAGCAACATTATCTTCAGCTACCAAGGAGTTACCAACACGTCAAGAGTTTTTATCAAACATTACATCATTTCTACAATCTGAATTCAATGCAACTATAGTAGTCGATGGCATATTAGCACAACACATATCATTAATTGAATCTGCATCTGAATTTTGTTACAGATTTAAAAAGACTAAACAATCTTCTAAAGAAGGAGATAGCAAGATAGAACTAGACGAAGAAGTAACATCAAAGAAGAAGCATGCTATTGATGATAGTATGCCATCAGTGGCATTATCATCTACAAAGACTAGGTATATCAATAAGCAGCTATCTAATGATGACAGTATTATGAAAGATGATGATGATGATGATACCTTGATGGAAATAACTACACTAAGTCATTTACCCGGCCGGATAATTGAAGAAGATCAAAGCGAGGTTGTTTCATCATCATCAAATACAGCAGCAGCATTACCACCGATACAATCGACATCACTACCAATGCTTGCATCATCATGTCCAGGATTTGTTTGCTTAGTTGAAAAGACTGCACCGAATGTAGTGCCCTTGTTATCTTCTGCTAAAAGTCCCATGACTGTTGCCGGGATATTACTCAAAAGTAACACTGATGATGCTTCAGATGGTGATGTATATCATGTTTCAATTATGCCATGTCATGATAAAAAGTTGGAAGCTGGACGGGGCGACTTTGTTTGGGAGAGACAAACTCTTCTTCAAGTATCGAGTATGAAATCAAAATCAACACCAGATGATGGAAAAGAAACTGAAGATACTGTAAATGAAGTTGATCTTGTCTTGACTACCGGGGAGCTATTGGAGATTGTAAATGATGTTGTGGCCAAGCAGCATACTGTAGAAGGATATACTCCTTCTACCAGTGACATTCGAACCTTTTTGTCCACTAATAATGAGACACGTGCACTTGCAACAGCCGTTGCATCATCCAACAATACAATCACACTAAATGAGATGAACAATCTTGAATTGGACACAGGAGTTCATGGATCAGGGTCATATGCAGATTATATATTCCGTCATTCCGCACAAGAATTATTTAGTCATACGATACCATCCGATAAACCACTACCCTGGAAAAGTTCCTCTTCGACATATACCGCTACCTCTACTGCTGTTAAGACTACTGGGGTAATACGTAGACGTAGAAGAAGACAGGAAACTACAGATTTGAGAGAAGTAACGCTGTATGAACATGGTGATGGATCATACTCATGTGATGATAAGTCGATTGATGATGAAAGTGGTTGTATTATCAGCTCTAAACCTGTTCTGCGATTTGCAACGGCATATGGTTTCAAGAATGTACAACTAATCCTTCAGAGTTTATCCAAGACGACAGAATCAATTTCATCATCAACCAGATATGATTATGTCGAAGTCATGGCATGTCCATCAGGCTGTAGCAACGGAGGAGGCCAAATTGGTACCAATGGTAATCGAGAGACCCCAAAAGAGACAAAAGAACGTGTTAGAAAGACAGTCTCTGCAGTGCCAATAATACATCCCAATACGAGTAATTGTGGTAAATCCCTTGCAGAGTCACTTTGTTGTAATTGTAATGATCAGCAGCAGGGTTTGTTCAATGATTCAATCCTCAAAAGTAAATGTTTTGATAAGAAGTCAAGACAATTATTTCATACTCGATTCCATGTAGTTCCCAAGTTGGAGTTATCAACTGGTGCCACTGCTGGTGTTGCAGTTAATGATACGCAGTGGTAACTCATTAACTAAAGTGGATATATACCATCTTATCCTAAATATTAGACATTAGACTTTAGATAAGGCCGAGGGGTACCAATACTATTATTTAGCTCTATCCTCTAAATATATCAATACCGTGTCACGATATCAAAACAATAACAAGTACCCCACGCCATTATAACCAAATCAGGCCACCCAGATCCATCTCCCATCTTCCTCTAATACTCATTCCCAACTTACTTTTTATGCCTTGGCATTCCTGGCAGCCCTCCTATCTGCACGACTAGTAGCATGATAACCACTACTAATATTGGCAACACTTCTACTACTACCACAATCATGACACTTGCAAAAGTTCAACCGGGTAGCAGGATCCCTAGTTAATTCCGTATTAGGTGAACGGCACATCTCGCAGGTAACATAACTAACAATATACTTCCTCAATAAACTTTCAATATACTTGGGTACATATTTACCACGGATTACCAATCGTTGATTACCATCAATACTACCCTCGGTACCCAATTCCGCCATGAAGAATTGGAATACATGCTGGGGAGGACGTTGCATCATTGTACAAATCTCCTGAAAGTTAACCCATAATGTCTTCTTGGTACCCACACGTGTTAATTGGGGTGGTTTCATCGTACGGCGTTTCTTTTCAATTAAATCTGGATTCTGAGCGTGTAATATGTTCATTACACGATCTAACATATCCTCATAGGTATAATCTGCCTTACGATCGTACATATCTTCCTTCTCACCGTGTGCTGTTTCAAGTTCAAGGATTAGACGTCGCTGTTCGGCAAATTTGGCATCATTATCAACATCATTTGCGGTGGTATCACCGGATGATTCCTTATCTTTCTTATCCTTCTTTTTCTTCTTCTTTTTCTTCTTGCTCAGATCGAGCATAGCAGCCAACTCGGCTTCATCTTCGGCGCTCATATTGATATACAATGTTGTTAAGAAGTTGCCTCAATAGTTGCAAATTGCAAAAAATATGTGATGATCAGAGTTTTCATTGTGAGAAGTACTTTTCGTTATATTCTTACACATGGAATATGAATTTCAAATTGCTAAAACTTGCCTCGACGAGACAATGGTAGGTACGATATGTAGTCGAATAGTAAGGATGCATGTTGAATACCTCATCATATATCTAGTATGTAGAAGCAGCGCATGAAGGAAGACAAAGGTAATCATATATTATGTAAATGAAGGATACCAATGAGGGTATCCTCATTGTTGGACGGATGGCATATGAACCATTGATCATTCTTTTTAACAACAAAGTTATGTTATGATATACAGTATAGTAAAAAGGTGGCCACCTACGCAACACCGCATGCCCGAATGCTTCCTCTAAACTATATGCAACCAAGTCAACACAAATCTGCTTAATTTTCTTTCACACCAATTTCCCAAATGATAATGCTGCCAAAACAACATTACAAAATGAACCAAACGATCATGTTGATAAAGACAACATTTACATTTGCTTCTTCGAAAGGAAGTCAGTGTGCTCCTGGAAGGGAGTGGCCGATAGGGCATTCTCCTTCCAAAGATCAGGTTCCAAGTATCCATAAGTATTACGAAGAGCAAAGAACAATGCCTTGATGAAGTTACCCATGGTACGTGTGTGACCACGAGAGGAGGTGTAACAATCTTGTACACCAGCCATGGTCAACAAACGCTTACCGGCAGGTGACGAAACCAAACCAGTACCACGAGGAGCGGGGATCAAACGAACACGAACTGATCCACACTTGCCAGTGACCTTGGTGGGTACAGTGTGTGGCATACCACTCTTACGTCCCCAGAAACCACGACGTACGGGTGCAACATTCAACTTGGCAGAAAGGATGGCACCACGAATGGCGGTGGCAACCTCAGAGGAACACTTAACACCTAGACCAATGTGTCCAGAACAATCACCGACGGCAACGAATGCCTTGAATCGAGTAGTCTGACCAGCAGAACTTTGCTTCTGAACAGGCATGATCTTCATAACCTCATCTTGTAACTTGTCTTTTAAGAAGTAGTCGATAATCTCGGCCTCCTTAACAGGGATGGAGAAAAGGAAGATCTCCTCGATGGAGCCAATCTTTCCCTCCTTGACAAGACGTCCAAGCTTGGTCTTAGGTACCCAAACATTTTCGTCACGTCCACCTCCTCGGCCGCGTCCACGGCCTCTACCGCGATCACCACCTCTTCCACGTCCACGGCCTCTACCGCGTCCAAAACCTCCACGTTCTTCAGACATGATGTATGTTTTTTTAGTTATTTATGAACAAACTAAAAGAGATGTTGATAGAGAGATATTGATGGTCAGAAAAAATGATGAACATTATGAACACTTATACACATAATCTAGAGCATAAAGAGGTGAAGAGGACGATGTCTTTATCTCCTAAGTGATAGTAGCAACAACGACTTACTTCTACCGGGCTGCACAGGGGTTCATATCAAAAATGGGCTGCAGATTGTGAGGTTACTTTGTTGCAAAATAGGTAAGGTTGGTTACAAATGTAATATTTTGGGCAAGTAATAGATTAAGCGATCACCATATAGTGAGAACCGTCATTTTACTCATGCTACCTTAATTTTTCTACTGCTTTCTTATGCCAGAACTTCTAATAGCAAAGCTCCAAACCATTTAGTGAAGTTGCTAATGTGCCGAAAGAACAATTTGATTTGATTTGTCTCGAGGATATCTGCTTTTTGAATTGAATTTGCCGCCGACATACCACAAGTGGTAAGTGCATATCAGTGAAAATCTTTCACATGATACAAATCTATATCTTTTCGTTTCGTTGATGGCTATCACCTACTTACATCATACAATTCTTTGCATCATCTCACAAACTATACCACTCCTTATGTATAGCACTCGGTGTTTAGTATAGTGCATATTAAGCCACTGACAACTCCGATATCAATAGTTTGGTAAGAGCATATCATGTGTGCATATCATGTGCATATAATTAATCTCAGAGTTTTGAAAGTATATTTGTATAGATTTGTACTCATGCATTCTATTATCACACATTGTCACACAATGTGTAGGTTGTATCATTTATCCGCACCAGCATATAGCACATAATCACTGCAATGAACAATACATCTTATGCCCCGGCACCTCCTGCCGAGGATCCACCGCCGCATCAGGGTCAACAACATAATGCACAAGCGGCTGCAGCTCAACTTGCTCTTATGCAACAGCTACAACAACCCCAAGAACAACAGCAAATTGTACCCAATTATACGCCCTCAAGCAATA
>Ga0214478_100648_pt1 | contig 20058 bp, 19 predicted proteins | sample M1_20Mar14CPVII9_2_FD_178001 | JGI IMG/M metagenome (GOLD analysis project Ga0214478, IMG submission 178001) | Marine eukaryotic communities from Monterey Bay, California, United States - M1_20Mar14CPVII9sort6BwellD7 | ecosystem: Environmental > Aquatic > Marine > Unclassified | place: USA...
ATCTGAGGTTCTGCTTTGAGATTATCAGTCCCAATAGTAAGGCGTATCTTTTGCAGGCGTGTGGACCAGATGACTATAAAATGTGGGTAAATGGCATTCGCAACTGTATTGAACAGCAGCTTGTACACGGCAAGCTCCCTCCTGAGAACATGCTGCTTGGGAGTTCAAGTAAAGCGTCAAGACGCGCAAAAAGAACTAGCTCCAAAGTGGAAGAAACAATAACATACAACGATGACGATGATAATAATGTTATTGTCAATCGGCGTACCTCATCGTCACTCTCCGATTCATCAAATAATGGACCGGATTCTCCTCAAACTGGTATACGCAATCCACTTGTACCGAAAATATTGGAAGCAAATAGAGTATGTGCTGATTGTGACAACAAAGATCCTGACTGGGCCTCGTTAAACCTTGGCGTTTTGGTTTGTATTGAGTGCAGCGGCGTGCATCGAAGTCTTGGGGTACATGTTAGCAAGGTAAGTTTACACTTTATCACATTACACAGTGCTCATCACTGTACCATCACTGTTATTAACTCACTCCTTCCATCTTTCTTGTCTTAGGTTCGATCACTTCGATTAGATGCTCTGAGAGAATTTGAATATAACCTTCTACAGTCACTTGGCAACGATAGAGCCAACCAAATTTGGGAAGCTGGGCTGCACCATCAAAAGGGATGGAAGAAACCAAAAGGTGGCGCCTCCCGTAAGGCCAAGGAGGAATGGATTAAGAGTAAGTATGTGTGGAAGGGATTCCTTGAGTATCATGCCGAAGATGGTCGTGAACAAGAGGATAGAGAAACAAAGTTTAGTAATGATTTGTTTGAGGCGGCTAAAAGAGGGGATTTGTTTGCACTGCAGGAGGCATTGGCCAAGGGTGGTAGTGTAGATTGGAAGAAGGATGACGAAGGGGGTAAGACTGCATTGCATATTTGTGTTATTGGGCAACCAAAGGATGAAAATGATATGGACTCATGGAAGGGTGTCGAATGTGCAGAGTTATTAATCCAAAATGGAGCCAAGTTAGATGCAGTAGAATCGCACAATCTCAAGGTTTTGGATTGTGCAGTGGTTGGTAATGGTCGACGTGAGATGATAGAGTACCTCACGGCCAGAAGCAGTCCATGAATGAGAAGCAAATTAACCTAATCACTTAAACATCGGGTTAATCTTAAACATATAGTACAATTCCCTCTATCTATTGGGATCCATTAATTCCAAATTGGTCTTTGACTCATCATCCATTCTGTGGAAACAAAATATTTTTTGCATGTCTTGCATTATTGCAACCACACGCTTCCTCAACAACCACAAAAATCTAACCCCTGCTTGTTTTGATAGCTGTAGAAACTAAATCTATACATCAAAGAAATCTCCACCCTTGGCAGCTGGATCAAACGACGGAGGTTGAATCTTTCCCATACCCTTATTCCCCATACCACCAGGATCATCATTGTTGTGCATTTCGTTTTCTACTTCTCTGATGAAGTTTAATCCGCCCCCGGCTGGACTGAATACAATTTTCAATCTAGGACAACGTAATGGACCTAATGATCTTTCAGGTCTACCGGCACTACGCGGCCATGCCCAGAACGGTGTTGATGGCACTGACGTTAATATTGCCACACCATCGGTCGGGTTGGTTAATAATCCCCGATGTGGTAATAATGATGCCGAACATATCCCACAGGTACCACTTAATCGATGTATACCAACAATTTTATCATATGGGACATCAATTTCTATATTACCAATCCAAAATCGTAATCCACCGTCGGATGTAATGTCTACACACCGTACGGAGTTATACCAGAACCATGCCACTGCGAATAAGTTACCTATTGATATTGAAACAACTGTTCCGTGTGCACCGATTGGTACTGCAGCGATTAGAATTGCTACGAATATTGCCTCAAAGAGGAAGAAACGTAGTTTGAATGCTATATTTATATAATTTGATTGTAGGGTATTGTTATTAGTTGTTTGGTGCATGCATGCAAGTGTATTTTATTTGATGTAGTTGGAGGTGGTAATATGCATATGATATGATAAATTGTTGGTGCATGCATGTGAATTTTTATAGGTGTTAAGTTGGATGGGAATGTTTAGTATGAAATATAATACAATGAACACAATGATATAACACCAACAATTTATCTAACTGCAATACCATACAACAATAAACAATACCATAAACAACAAACAATAAACTTACCAAATGAAAAAGGAGCAGAAGTAAAACTTAGTAAAACAGACCCATCGTCGGTAACATATGTTAATGTTTGTGCTATTAGTAGTGGATCGTCTGGATCAACGATTGGTGGGGGTAAATTAAGACCCACTTGTTGATTATTCATAATACGATAGTGTATGTGTGGTATCAAATAGACGACGAGTAGTCCTCATGGTACCTATGAAACTTCTAATTGAAATTTATGCTTGAAGTTCCAATAAAAAGTTTCATTTTTATTTCACAAATCCGTTATCGATTTCTATTGACTTTATATATCTAATATAAACCGGAGGAGGCTAGAAGGTAAGTGCTACTCAACAGAGGCTAATTTATCGTGTCAGGAAGGGTGTGGCGTGGTACTGGTTTCAACAGGTCTTGATTTTTTTTGATTTTATTACAAACAACAAAACTAACAACGGATTGATATTGATATTTGATCTTCGGCGCAGACTATATTGAGAGGTAAGCAGTCATTTATTAGCGGTGGTCTTTTAATTACGTGTTAGAAAGTGTGGCGTAGAAAAAAACATACCAAAGGTCTTGAATTTTTCATCTTATTATCAACACTCAATATCTGAACCACATTGATTTTTTTTTACAACTGACAACCATCTCTATTAATTCAGAGTTCCAATACCATCCTATCAAGCATCCTTTAATATATCAGTTAATATATATATTATACAATATAATTAATCATGCCGAAACGAAAAGCCCCCGATGAAGATCTTCAGGAAGAGTCAAGTACCACTCCAAAGAAGAAGTCCAAAAAGGAAATGGCCAAGGAGGCACGTGCAAAGGCAAAGGCTTGGCATGATGCGAGGAATGCAGCTAAATCATCTACTACTGCCACAAATTCTACTACTACATCACCAACATTTAGTACAGGTACATCCACTAAGAAATCTACACCCGCAACCAAAAAGAAATCACCCAAGAAAAGAACTACACCCACACGCAAATCAACTGGGGGTATGAAAAGTAAAAGTAGTGGTAGCAGTACTAAAGCATCTCCAACACGAAGAAGTCGTAGATCTGTAGGTACTTCATCTACTACAAAACAATTTGAGTTTGTTGTACCTCCACCCGTTAAAGAAGAAGAGGAAGAAGAGAGTGATGATACTGTGCCAGTAAAATTGGATATGTCAAATGTTTCATCACGAAAGAAAAAGTCACCTATCAAGAGTATGGAAGTGGACAATAGCAGTAGTGAAGATGATGATTCAACAACAGTTGTTGCAGAAGAAGTGGAAGTAGAAAAGAAGAAACCATCCGCTAAAAAGGCAAAGAAACAAGATGGATTAGCTGCCATTCAAAAGTTGAAGGAAGAGAGGGAAAAGAAGGGATTAAAGGTTATTTCTACCTCTGCTGAGAAGAAAAAGATGAAGAAGTTGAAATCACCCGATCCTCCATCTAACAAGTCTTCAGCAGCAGCGGCTGTTAATGATGAACAAAAGATGACAAGTACATCTAGACCATCCCCTCCCGGACGAAATGGTGCTACTGTTCAATCACAGCAACAGCAACAACCGCCAGTCAATGATCCAGGAGCTGTCCGGGCTGCATCAGCAAGGGCCATGTCGTTAGTAGCAGCCGCAAAAGGAGAGAATAGCAGTATACGCCGTGCCATGATGGGCATTCGTGATACTACAACTGCTTACATTGGTGGCAATCGTCAACAACGCAATATGATGACTGAACAACAGATGGATGAAATGAATGCAACACTGGACAACGATGAAGTTGGAGGAGGACGGCAATCAGCTGATCCACCTACGACGGCTGTTAGTAAGACTTCGTCTGTTGCGGCTACTCTTCAAAAGTTTCGTGGTGCCAGAGTAGGAGGCGGAGCAGTGACAAAACAGAAGGAACCTGATAGTTCAACAACTACTGCTACGACGGTTGCTGGTGAGAATACCTCAGAGGTTGGAGAGAAAGGTACCAAACAGCAACAGCAGCCTGCGGAATATACTGACGATTTGGACGAAAAGAAGCCATCCTTTGTCAAAAAGTTGGGGAAGAAGTGCTTGACTATTGGAAAATTACTCATGTTTGTTACACTTGCTGTTGGTTTCATCTATACAGTCATTACTACGCTGAGCAATTTGAGTGATACTAATTCATTATCGAAAACACTTGAGTCAGATGGTAATGTACAAACTACTCCTACTCTCCCAGTTGAACAATTTGAATGCTTTATCGAGTATCCAGTCCAAGACAAAGTTGTTAGCGATTCTTCAGATGATGATGACGAAGATGATGTTCAAGATGACAAGTGTGAAGGAAAGTACAAACAGTGCCCTCCTTGGGGACAATGTGAGGATGGTAAATTAAAAGATTGTAATGACGGCGAAGGATCATTCGATGATATGGTTCGATTTATTGTCAATGAACAAGGAGATGAATGTGTGATTGGCCCTGATGCGAAAGAGCTAACAAGGTTGGTACAAGAGACACTTGTGGAAATGACTACTGAACAAGTCTGTCGTAGTAGTAGTTCATCGAATGATGACAACTTTCCCTTGTTCAGTCTTTCTTCGGTTGCTGCAAGAGTTAAACCATCAGTATCATCTGTCGAGGATAAGGAGGAGTATGCTGGACTAAAGACTGATATTCTAATTTGGCTTCGTCCAGTATTTGATTCAAAGTTGGTACGATTTGGAGCACTATCAGGTGACGATGAGGATGATGTGGATGCGTTAGGTCTTGGTGACGGTGTATTACCCAACTCGCTACCTCTTCCATTTGGATGTACGGCAAAACTAGTTGCCATTGAGATGTTGCAATTCTTTTACACCTCTGCCTTGGCAGTGATGACATTTGTAATCTACAAACTGTGGCACTTACTATGGGCATATCCACTTTATACCATCGGCTTCATGGTATTTGCGAGACTCGTCACCTGGTTTCGACAACGTCGTAAGCGAATTGCAAAGATCAAATCTCTGCGTGATGTTGTATTAAACCTTACACTTGATCGCTTATCGGAATGCGACAACCATGAGGGCTGGGCTGTTCTCATGCTACGTGATGATGTTGCTTCCTACTTGCATCCGACCAATTGGACTGAAAGGCAATTCATTATTGACTATGTTTGGCCAAGTGTTTATGTATTAATCCAAGCTGATAATCGTGTACGCAAGTTCCGCAAATTGGCACATGGCAAGCAGCTTGAACATTGGGACTTTGATGTACAGAGCAAAAAGATGCGCAAGTCTCTCAGTACGCCTCGGCTACCCACTCCTCTTCCTACTGGCGAAAAGAATGAAGACATCTCACCAAAGCAGAAGCGTGATCCTTGAGTGAGTGTTAAGAAAAGATGGGCGATTAGAAATGATGAGAGAAAGATAATTGGGGCTATGTTGTTCATATGCGAATGAATCAACGCCCCCTTTGAGATGAATGAATACATAGCGGAATAAACTTTTTCTAATATTTGATTTAGTTTGTATTGTCTAGCTTGTATAGTCAGTCCACTGTTCTATATCTATCTTGTAAGCTTGCTATATCCACTTAACTTTATCAAACAACAAAGGAGAAAGCTGTATTATCTTGTTTGCAATGGTAGGTATTAATGTCAAATGTAATATGTATGATAATAATATCCCACCTGTACAATCTTCAATCCAATGGCATCTATAAAATACTCTTGCAAATGCAACCCCGAGAAGATACACCCCAAATAAGAAGAGAGTAATTGGTAAAGCGTTACCATGTATCCTACCAAGAGGAACATATCTATATAGAAACATACAAACATTCATTGCCTGTGCACAATCACCACTTGGGAATGAATGTTTAGATTTCAATGATGCAATCAACTTTCCATATCTTCGTTTCCACTGTTGTTGCTCTTGAGAGGGTATACTTGGTCTAGTTGTTGCAAAAGAAGCTTTGCTAACCTCGGTAAATAACAATGTGATAATCACTGTTGATATGTATACTAATGTATTGATAACTGATCCATGATCCAATTCCAACAAGTCCATCTGAAACTTATTTGGTGTGTGTATTGAATTCATTATTGATGTATTCATAAGACCTCTCTTTGTCAATGTGTAAATGATGATAGGCCACAATGGAAACATTACTGGATTATGTGCATATCCACACGAGGCAATGAAGAACTCGACTAACCATGGTACCGATGAAATATCATGTATATATGAATTGATTGGTAATAATTTACTCGATATGGATGAAGAGTATATCCATTCTGATTGATTGATTGTCATCATGAATTTTTGAGTATACCTATTTATACCGACTATCGTCACTATATGAATTGGTCACTATATTAAACCCAAACTACCGGGCACTCACCACCAATGGAAATGGTGATAAAGCTACCGATAGATCGATTCCAGTACGTCCGATACAATACAAACTCCTAACTAATCAACAAACACAACACAACAACAAAAATTGCGACTCGTCACCAGACACATACCATCTGAAAAATCACTCTCCCAATACCCACCGTTCGCAGTTCTGCCCTATATATATATAATGAAAGAATTTACAGTGTTCACTGTTTCATATTGAATGATGTTCATGGGTGATAACGAGGGTGAGGATGTTTATCTCGTAAACCTGCAAACTCTCATAATTTTTCAGCTTGAGCTTTACTCAGCTCTCGTTGGCGTTTGATATCGAATAGACTACCAATATTGGGATGGATTGGCATTAGCTGGTAAGATCTCTGTTTAGTAGTAATGATAAGTCGTCGTCTGATAGTAGAGTTATGACCATTCAGTGTCTCCAGTGAAATAAAGATATTATACATACCTTCATCACATCAGCAGAGGAAAATACATAGTTATCTTATATTGCAACAATGAATGAAGTTACTACAAAGTCAAAGAGCAATCTGTTGGTGCATCTACTCAATCATCATATTGCTGCTAGACAGGGCAGAATAAGAAGGAGAAACTCGTCATTACTAGTGTTCATATTATTCATTACTGTTACTATTGGTGTTATCACAAGTTATAGACAATTACTCAGTAGTTCTGCAAATAATGACAGCACATTAGATAACTATATTGAAGGTTCAGGAGCACCTCCACTACCACCACATGAAGACTTCTGGGAAAAATCAATGTCTAGTTGTATACGTGTTGATAATATCTGTAGTCAGAATGATAATTGGTTTTATGCACCGATGAACAACTTTAATAAAGATACATACCAGCCATCCATTAGATTAGTCTTGAATAGAACAGAGATTGTAAACTCTCATGGACATGATATATTTCTAAACAAGGATATTAAGTTTGATGTCAAGTCATCTTCTTATTGGTATTATGATGACGAGAAGTGTTCGTATTCTGATGTACCATATCATTTGGTTGTCCAGTCTTCATATAATCACATGATTGGTGAATTCTATAGCCGAACTATGCTCGGCTTGAATCAATGGATGCGTGATTATCCTCCAAAGTCAAATGACGATATACAGACATATGTACACTTTGTTGATAGGAGGAAGGATCTGTTAGAGGGGCACAAGTTGTTTCTATCGGGTTTACCAAACAACAACAAATTTGATAACTTTGTGAAGTTGATGCCATCTTATAATGAAGACTCTGACTCATGTCAATGCTATAGAAAACTTATTTTTTGTGGCTATGATGTTACTGAACACAATATAACAACATTAACTTCACATACAAGTGTTGATGGCAGTAACAACAGAGTAGAAACAGAATATACAATGAAGCCAAGAGGTAATATACAAAACAAAAAGAGTGATTGTCAATGGGATAACGCTAACTGCATAGCGTACCGCAAACTAAGAAGAGATTTGTTAGTTACATATTCTCAAAAGGACAAAGATCTTGATTACAAGATACGACAATATCAAACTCAAATCTTAGTTGATAAAGGAATACATGACACTAATGTTGATGGATATAAGTTTATTGGACTGGCACATCGAAAATATCGTCGAATATGGTTGAATATTGATGATGCAATAGAAATGTGCGATAAAAAGTATAGACGGTATAAGATCATATGTCTCAAAGTAGATGTCGAAGAAGCAAAGACATCAGAGGAACAATTCTTGATGCATCGATCTCTTCATGGTGAGTAGATGATCTCAAACCTTGTCTCTTTAGTATCACAAATGCATATGTCTCAACTCTGTTTCTATCGGCTTGCTTCACTAAAGCGTTCGTCGGTATTCATGGAGCTCAGCTAACTCAAGGTGTACTTCTACCAACACATGGATATATCTTGGAGTTACTGCCGTGGGTACCTTGGTATCTTTGGGGAGCATGGGTTGGTAAGTAGTTACATCTTGAGTCTTGAATTCACAGCTGAATGATACAAATGTACTCAATATATTTGTTTTCTCAAACCATTAAAATGCAAGCTACCACACACTGTCCAACACCACTTGGTATCATATTCAGTAAAACGGTTCTTAATCATATTGGTTATCCGCTGGACAGAGAGAGTGTACCTCTCTGTTTAGAGGTAGATCGATCGGATGAAGAAGCTGAGCGGCACTGTTTAATGAACGAAACAAGCAAGGTTATAAACAAATTCCGATGGGCTGACAGAGACTTCAATGTAAAGCCACGAGTGATTGAAGACTTCATTTTATCCTTCCTACTCAAAGAGAACAATGAACTATGTCATGACGTTGAGAAACGAGCAAACGAGACAAACTTTGTTGTGTACAATGCATTTTGCAAAGAAACAAAGAAACACAAGCGATACGTTGCTAGACAATTTTACAAAGATGAAGAAGGTAGCAAAGCTGCTCACGATGCAAATATCCATACAGGTCAAGGCGGCTATCACAACACATAAACGGCTGATATCAGCAAGGTTACATTTACCTTAGATTAAAGTGAACTAATCAACAATACAACCCTAGTCACCTCCTTCTTCATCAACCTTTGCCTTCTTTGACGCAGGCTCTTCCTCATTGCCTTCCTGACTATTCTCTCTCTTTTTCGAAGCAGGCTCGTCTTCCATTTCCTCTTCAGAACTAGAGTCACCAAACAAATCACTCTGTTGTGTCATGCTCTTCGGTGGCTCACCGTCTCCAGCTTTTTCTTCGGTCTTCTTTGTATTGCTATTATCATCATCGTCGTCGTCATCTGAATCGTCAAAAAGATTAGCCACATTGGCAGTGGATACTTCAGTGTCGAAGATTCCAGCTTCGTCGTCAACACCACCAGGAGGTGCATCACCCTTCTTGCCCTTCTTCTTGGGTGATGCCTTTGTTGCAGCCTCAGCCTTCCAACCATCCTGCAACTGTGCCACACGCTCCATCTTCTGCTTTGCTCTTTGTTCACTTTCTTCAATTTTCCTGTCTTTCTCCTCTTCCTCTAACTGTTGTTGGAGAGCTCTCTGTTTCTCGTTGGTTTCAGCATCAAGACGTTGAAAGTTCCTCAGCGTCTCTGCATCCTTCTCTTTCTGAAGATCTTCCTTAAGATGAGACTTCGCACTATCAATGTTATGTTTACATTGATTCACAACTCCTTGAAGCATGCCCTTGCTAATAGCGACCTTACGACCCTCTTCTTTCCACTGAAGCATGGTTTGAAGGATTGGTAAACTCTCCTCCAAACCATTCAAGGCATCCTTAACTTCTTGTGCAGTTCTTCGGATGTTCCTATTCACCTTCTGAAGCACACAATTAGCAGCTTGGAGTTTGGCTAGACACCAGTTGTAGCGGAGGGTGACGTTCTCTCGCTTACTCTTCTTCATGGCCTTCTCAATGTACTCAATGCATGTTCGGTAGCGTTCATCAGCAGGTGCTGCCTTGGCATTATTGAACAATTCAGTTTGACGTGCCCAGTCAAAGTAGGCGAATGCAATGAAGAGCAAGACCTCAGCCTCATCATCATCTTGACTCTTGCTTGTAGTTTGTGCACCAGAAGAAGATCGTGTTCGATTGGCATAGCTTTGATACATTTGTAAAGCTTCAGGATGCTTCTTCTGTGCGAGGTATATGTGGCCAAGATTTAACAAAGCGTCTGGAATAGTGTCTCCACTAACCTCCCTCACCCTATTGAATATTTCCTTTGCCTTGAATAGTTCACCCTTCTCGGCGAGTACAGTTCCAAGTCCATTTGCTGCATATGCATTAGCCTTGTCTTTCTGTAGGATACGCCTGTAGAAATCGGCAGCATGTTGCAAGTGTTTGGAGTACTTCTTCGGGGTGTTGAGGTTATTGAAATAGATATTTCCAAGACTTAACATTGAGTACGCTTCAACTTTCGGGACCTTCTGTTGTAGTAGTTGATCAAAGACATTTTGTGCAGGAGCCCAATCACACAAAGATAAGTGAAGATTTCCAACCAAGGTCAACACCTCAGGGTCGCCCGGTGCCACCGCTACAGCCATCTTGAGCCACTCGGAACAATCCTTCAATGATCCACAGTCCCTAGCAATGCATGCAAGGCGCAAATAGCTGTTGACATATGACGGATGATGCTTAAGGATAGCCTTGTGAAGTTCCACCGCAGGGACGATACGACCAGACGACTCATGAAGCCTCGCGAGATTGAATACAATCGAGACCGAGGCAGGATCTTCAAGCCTTCCATTACTTTGCTTGACTGACACTATACTCTCTTTATCCAAATCAACATCATTCTTAACAGTGAGTTGGATCGTTCCGTCATCGCCCTTTGAGATATCTTTCACTGTTGTTTCGATATCACTCTCTAATGAGATATCATCTCCTACCTTGATACCAAGAGATTCGACATCAGTCTGAGAACTAGTCACTGTCAGTTTTGTCTTCTCTTCGGCAAAGGGCTTCACGCGAATATCAGTTTCGACATACTTCCAAAACAGCTTGTTATCCTTGTGCCTCACATATGTTTCTTTCACACTCTCATCTGCATTCGCTTGTTGGTTCTCAGCTTCTACTGCCTTTAATGCCTTGCCATACATCTCCAATGCCTCATCATACTGCTTTGTTTCATGACATAACACACCCATATTTGTCAAAACATCAGCGGGGACAACCTTTGATTGCGCCTCCAGCAGTCGAACAGCCTTACGGTACCTATCAAGTGACAGGGGATAGTCACTTTCATGCTGCTGCAATGCCAATGCCTCAATCAGAATCAAATCCGAGTTGAATGGATCCAAGTCGATTGCTTTCTTAAGATATACAAATGCTTCTCTCCTATCCTTTCCGGACTTAACCTCGAGAAGACCAAGGGCGGCAAGGGCATCCGTTGCATTGGAGCACGTCCCCAACAATAAACGAAGATGAGCGGATGCCTCGTCATAAGACTCGTCCCAAATCAACGTCTGTGCCAATCCAAAGCGTGCTGGACTTAGATCAGGTGAAAGTCCACACGCCTTATCGTAAAACTTATTTGCCTGCTCCATGTCACCCTGAGCGTGGTAGACGCGAGCAAGCATGTAGAGAGATTCGGCTTGAACTTCGGGGATATTGGTTGAATTGTACGCCCCCTTGGCAAGAGAAACAACACGATCATAATCCTTCTTCCAAATCTTGAGATTAGCTGTGCAAGTTTGAGGGTGAAAAATGGTGATGAGTTGAGAATAGTTGCACGCCAATAAAGACCACACAGCAATAATAAAACATACCTGCCGAATCAAACTTCCATGTGTCTTTAATCTTGAAGGTGTTATCATCTCCTCCTTCTGTCTCGTTATCATCCAAAACTACCAACGTTTCAAAGTCATGTCCAATCCTAATACGATCCCCTCCCTCTAAACTACTTGCCATATTTCCCGTAACTACATTCGATCCACGTTCAACCTTAACCATCCCCGGCACCGGTGTCCACTTCCAAAAGTAATGATTAGCCAAATGATTCTGAACCTGTGCATTCGTATGATCACATAAATTTGCCATTGATATCATTTTAATAATATTCTCAGCCTTTTTACGATACTCGGCCGGGTCTAGCACATCTTGATCTAATGATCCCATTTCCAATATAGCAATACCCACTAAGGCATTAACATTCTCTGGATCAATATCATGCGCCCTGCGAAATGCAGCCTTGGCACGATCAATCTGTCCTAGACGATAACACGCCATACCAAAACCAACACGTGTAGGTGCTCCACTCTGTACTGGATATTTCTGCATAGCCTTACCATACAATTCCAATGCACCAATATAATCCTTTTCCATATACTTAACACCTGCCATACCAATTAATGCTGGTAATATTTCACCACATTCACGTAATGTTAAATTTTCAAAGAAGAATCGAGCTTGATCTAATCGTCCTTGTGCCAAGTTTAACATCCCGCGTCCAATCCATGTCATTGGATTAACTTGATTAATACTATCTGCTTTTGTAAATCGGGTATCAGCTAAGGCACGTAGTTCCTCCTTTTGATCTCCATTGCGCTTTTCGGTTGCCTTACTACCTTCTAATAACGTATCGAGTAAACTTAATCCGACGGGAACCTCTGAACTACCATCTGTGATTTGATTATTCGACTGTTCTAATGCGGCAATACCTGCCGATGCCAATACACGTAGTCGATCATTAGTATTAGAACCACTCATTACCTCATCGGTATCAACTGCGGCATTTAACAAGTCACAACTCTCCTTCTCGCGTTTACCAGCCTTCATATATAGTAATGAGGCATCACACCATGTTTTTAATGGAGCACGTTCATCTTTTAATATAGTTGCTAATGTATTTGGACGGATGGATGATATTTCCTCAGGGAATATTTCAATAAATAAGCCAGATGATGGAGTTGTTGACCCTGTTGCTGTTTTATTTGGTGAGGTGTAATTGTTACCATTTGTTGAACTTGTAATTGGTATAATTAATGATGGCAATTCATATTCAACATTATTTTTCTTGGCATTATCAGCTTTTGTTGTAGTATTGTTATTATCTACATCCATTGGCTGCTGCTGACTAGCAGGGAGCTCTTCTTCATCTGTTGATATTGCCATCATTTTTATTGATACCTATCGTTTTGTAATAAGTAGATCAAAGATCAATAAACCAAAGAGATGAAAATCTGATTGCAATAATTTGATATGCACTTGATTTGATATCGTTGTTTTGCCACTAATCAAAAGAGCGGTAAAAATACTGCTTATGTCACCTGTATCAGCAATATATACGGACCAGTTAGTTTGCAATTACTATCAATGTCACCGCCACACACTCAATCCAACACTCCTGGGCTATGTGTTGGTAAAGGATACCCTAAAAGGTATCCTTTTCATTCTTCCATCCAGTTACACTGTCCCTTCATAAACCACCACCAATGAAATGATATAGAGTATGGGTAATATTAGTAGAGGTACACACTGCTCATTACAAGCTAACAAAATCAATACTCTAGTTTTGTTATAAGCAAGCAAGCTTCAACCCTGCTTCAGCCCAAAGACAATCTCATATCATCTAATTGCTTGCATACACCGCCCAGCGTACTCTCATTCTGAACATTAGAGGAGTCGGCAGCAGCAGCAAGTTCCATTTCCATTAGAGCCTTACACATGTCCTTATTCTTCTTAAACCATTCCTTGAAAAGTGCTGCTTGAGCTGGAGTGAGTATTTCAAGAAGGAGAGTCTCGTTACGCTTTGCTGCTAATTGGGTATGACACTGCATAGCATTCTGAAGATGACGGGTGGCATCAGTGGCTGTTTTTATATTTTGAAGTTTTTCCTCGAGTTGGGGAGTGTTCTTGGCTCTGTTATTGATTGAAAATAAAGATGGATGAATGAAGATAGTGTTAGAGGATGCAAGCATACACACACAGACAACGGGAGACTGAGCAAATAATCACTCACTTGACGTGTAATTGGTCGACGATCCGTTCCTCTTGTTCCATCGTCATAGTTATCTCATGACAATACAGGGGCCACGTCTTCAACCCATCCTTGGAATTCGATATCACTCTACCCACAAGATCTTTATCTTCATTGTAAATGCTCTCTCCTATTGCCTTGGAGTTGGCACGATCATTAACCTTGTCAACAACTTCATTACTCGCGGCTGCGGTGGCATCTCGTTGACGAGCAGCTTCAGTGAAGAAACTAGCCGACTGTAATAGCATCCATACTGAGTAATGATTCATTGGCGACAGGAAGGTGTTACGAAGCATGTTATATTGATGTGCTACTACCGCACGGCGGACTTGGCAGTTAACACCCGTTTCTTGTAGAATTAGTGCAAGCTGTTTTCGTCTTTTGTCATCCCCTTCCTGCTCTTCGTCGGGGGAAGCAGAACCTGACGACTGATTGGCAAGCCACTGTTCCATCATGTCTTCTCGTTGTTTCATAAGACCTTCTTCCATGCTACTGACTTTCCTCCGTACCTCAGATTCTAACTCACGTTGCAACTTCTGCACCTTTGCTTCCAGGTTTTGAAGGTGTTCCTTCTTCCTCCGCCGGCTATTCCGTGCGGATTGACGATTACGAGCTAGTCGTTGCGCTCGCTTCTCGGCCATGACTTGTGGATCAACATTCTTCTTCTCCTCTGGCTTTGACACATCATTGATTGCCTTGGTAAAGTATCGAAGACCTGCGGTGGGTACAACACTTGAATCTATTTGATATACTAATCCGCCATTTGCAGTCGGCACCGCATTGATGGGTATAGTTTGGCCATTGACTCCAATTTGAATCTGTTGACCCTGCTGCTGCTGCTGCTGTGGAAGATGTGGTTGACTCATTGGCTGCTGAGGCAACTCAGGATATTGTTGCTGTTGTGGTGGCGGCTGAGCTGCCAGGACGGAACTCGTGACAGATTGGGGATCCGGAAACCCCCCTTTTGCATAAGTTTGAGTTTGCATAGTACTCAATGGTTGATTGGGTGGGTTCATTTGAGGTAGGAAATTAGTTTGTGGTTGCTGCTGTTGTTGTTGGGATGCATTGTTTGGCACTTGATTATTCATCGAAATGGGTGCCTGAGCCATCAACATATTCTGCTGAAGATTCATGAGATGTTGCTGATGCTGTTGTCCTCCGATATTTTGAGCCATTTGTGCAATCATATTATTACTCTGCGTGGGAGGTGGTAGCATCATAAATTCCTGTCCAGTAGGGGAACCCATCATCATATTCACCGGTGTAATGGGTGATATGTTACTGTTTAACTGATACTGCACACCTGATACTACCTGGTCAGCACGATTTTGAAGTTTTTGTTGCATCATCATGACTTGAGTAGGATTGCCAAGAGCCATTGCTGAGGCCATTGCGGCTAAAGATGAAGATGATGATCCGTTAGATGATGCATTAGATGCACGTGATGGTACCTTGTGCATTGATCCCTGGGAGCTAGTCCTATATTGCAATGAAGGGTCTACTTGAGATGGCATCACAGCAGCTGCTGAAGGTACAGCTTGAGGTGGATGTTGTACTTCATCATAAAAGTGCACAGAGTGTGGCGTAGGGAGAGTACCCATTGACATCGAGGTACCTGTGTTATTGGTAAGCGCACCCGAACTATCTCTAGCTCTGGCATTAACAAAGCTTTCTAATGAGGGAGAGGTATTTGGTAGGTTTCCAACCATTTTATTATTTGTATGTATACTGTTTGGCTGAGAGGATGATCTTAAAATTGATGTAGGCATCATTTGAGCAGCAGGTTGTTGATGTTGTTGCTGTTCTACTGCAATATCTGCAGCGGGTATATTATTGCTGTCATGCGATGCACCATCATTTGCTCCGAGGAAATATGAAAGTAGATGATCTGGAATGCATATAATTTGGTACATAAATATTGCAAAAAAGTTGAGACATAAGATGTGCACAAAATTATATTGCAAAATGTGTAGATATACAATACATACCTTCCTCTACATCCCATTGGATTGAATTTGCAGCTACAGTTGCGGGCTGTGGGGGTTTACCGTTATTGTTATTAGTATTCATAACATCAATATGATTGAACTGAGGTAAATTGCTATAGCTGCCTAATTTCTCTTCTTCATCTTTATTCATTCTTTTAGTGCGTCTACCTTTGCAGTGTTGCCTATGTTTCCCCCTATTCAGTTCAGTCCGGCTATTGATAAGAGCCTATCAATACCTTCTACTTATATCAATATCAACGCCGTTTTGATGATATCACCTCTCCACAAATCTTATGACCTGTTATTTACCAAATGGCAGCAGCAGATTTTTTTTTGGTGGCGTGTCTTTGGCCTGGGGGTCCTTAGTATTATGTAGGTCTACGTATTGACCTCAAAGGAATGCTCGCTCAAGCTCGATCAAGCAAGACTCTCTCGACTCTTCTTGCTCTGAGCTGGTCTAAGGCAAGACGGAGTTGATCACATAGAGAGTACGCTCATAATTTGGATATACACAACATAAGAAGAGAGATGAAGAAACAGACGAGATTTGACACGGTAGAAATCCAATTCTACTCGACGACAATATCAGACAATCCAGGGGGAATGCTTGGTCCCTCAATTGAGCTTGGCTCACCAATTTCTTCACCTTATATCAGGAGGCTAAGTACGTATGAAAGAGCTCGAGACTTGGGCAATAAGAAGAAGAGATTGTACCTATCTCATGATCAGAGAGAGAGGATGCTTAAGAATGCGGACTTTTCCGACCAAGACATACATAAGGCAATGCGGAAGAAGAACCAGTTAATACGAATGAGACGACGAAGTGCTCGGCTGGGGCCCGTATCTAATATCAAACTGAGACTTCAAGCGGAAAAGAGATACATGAAGGTTAATACAGCAAACAGAAACTTGAAAGAACTCGGAAAGGAAGACGGAAGCTTGTTTCATGATCACTCAGATGTATATAATGGATGGTTGATACCTCAAATAACTCTATTCGATACTTGCTAATGACGTTGAACAGAACTATGATATGAACCAGCTGTGCTGCACATACACAACATGTCAAGAGTAGACGACGCCAGTAATGTACATATAACCATCGAGTTGAAATGAAGAGAATCATTCTATGTAAAGCAGTCGCGTCTCTACTTCACTTCTCTCCTTTCCTCTTTCGACAAATGTCTCAATTCTCTACTCAGATGTTGCTATCAGTCCATCTACAAATTGACCGATTGTGTAGGCTACGGTTGCACATGCGCCACCGAGAAGAAGTGTTTCTAGGCCACATATGAACCAATTGGCTGCGCTAAAGATACTTTTAACACTACGCGTTGTTGTGTGTATAGAATGAAAAAAGTCAAAAAGAGGTTAGAGTGAATACAGTACAAATAATGACGAGATGTAGGGGACAGAATGGCTACACCACTGTTATAAATCGAGTGATGAGAAAAGTGAAAGTCCGATCTAATGTTTCTGTTGCGCAACTTTGGAAGGCGATGCAGTATTTCTAACTTCATGCCAAATGAGTGTTACGCTTTTTTCTTCTTCCCTCCTTTCATATCACACATTAAATAGACTTACCAGCCCATTCCAAACAATACTAGACCTGTTATTATGCATGCTGCAGTAAACAATACCTCTTCACCAAGAGTGGGAAATAGTGCTGGGATAATAACATATCCTAACAGCGGTAGTGAACCAAATGTAGCAAAAGCACAGAACATGACCACTCCCTCCTTCATACTTTCAATTTTGTGATCTTCTTCTGGTACTTGCAATGCTAACTCCTCAGTCATCATGATATCTACAAAGAAATCTTTATACTTTGCCATTGTTTCAATAACCTGTGTGGCATCCTCTCTATTCATACCTCTACTTTCATAAATATCTATCATCTCTCGTATCTCTCCCTCGGGATCTGATATGAGGAAGGGAGGGGGTGAAATAAATTAGACACATCTTATGCACACATAAACCATTTTGATATGCATTGCAACACAACTTACAATTTTCCATCTCCCAATTCTCCCTTCTTCTTTCACTCAATATCCATTCATTCTCAGCTTTTGAACTAAGGAATTCACCGACACCCATTGCAAGTGCTTAATATTGAATACAACATACAATGATGGTATAAGTTTTAATTGAATGGGAAAACCAAATGATACACCTATATAAAACTAACTTACCATCAGCAAATATATTGGAAAATCCTAAAACTAGAACAACTGGCACAGCCATATTACCACCAGCAGCGCCGGCTACTATGGCAAATGAGGTAAGTATACCATCCAAACCACCGAATATCAAGGGCTTCAAGAAACCGCCTTCGGTTTGATGCATCTCTGTTGATACATCATGGCGTGTATCATGAAAATCTCTGCAACAATATATGAATTATGGATAATGTTTAGAAGAATATAAAATGCAGCCACGCCATACCGAGCAAACCACATAGCATATCATTGTTCAACAACAAATTACTCACCTTGAAGCCTCAGTGTCTTTTCCATCGTACGCAATTCTCGCGCCATTAGAGGTAAGAGATGTCCTTTCATCCGTCAAAGACATGATTATATGTTGTATAGAGGAGTGTTGTAATAGGATCTATCCATCCATGCACCGATAAACTAATCAAGAAGAGGTCTACTTCGAGTCAGCAAATAAATAAATGCAGTATAAAAGTACTAAAGGATATTTCTATACTCGTATTGGCTCATGAAAGTACGGCTCTCTCATGAAATTGTCGTACTCTGTCTCTTCATGATCGATTTACTAGAGTTCATGTTTTACTATACATATATTTATGCATTCAACTAAATTAGATCATCTATTTGAACAAATCATATCTCTCGTAGCAGCAGATGAGAGCCGTCAAGGAACCACATAGGTATCACAATCTCTGTGTCTTGAAATACTTCAACCTTTTTCTAATCCTCTGTGCTTCTCCTATCCTTGTCCTAACTTCCTACAGTAATGTTGGACGCAATCATACCATGATGCAAAGTTGCTAAAACAAGCTCACCCGAGAAATATTCTCCATCTGTCTCAATAACAATTGGTCTACCACCCCAGTGAAATGATAAGATGACACCCTCATCGTCATCATAGGATGCAGAGTTGTTCTGTGCACAGTACTGAAGCATTGCCTGGGGACAGAGAGGAATCAAATAGAATTAGAGACTTTATCATGGTTCCTGAGAAGCAACACAAATGAACATAAACATACCTTTGCCTCCTTGATACTGAATACCAGAATCACCTTCTCATTCACATCCATTGGTGGCTTCTCGCTTTCCTTTTCATAGTCTTCCTCTTCCTCTTCAACATTTTGTTCACTCTCATTTTCAGACTCGTCACTCACAGCAGCATTATCATCCCCCCTCTTCTTCTTTGATTGCTTCTTTTTGCCCCGGTTACTACGGAAGTCATACTCATCAAACTCCTCAGCACCCGTACTAGTTTCTGTCTTGAGTACTGCATTCCTTGCAGCCGCCGCTTGCAACACTGCATTCTGTTCTCCTACACCGCTACCACTACCCTGTTGTTGAATCTCACCAGGATGAAAAGATGTAGCAGTTACAACCTTGAGTTCATCATCAATTGTCAAGGCCACCTCGGCTGTACGACGTAATGGATCAAGTAATCGTAGCCATAACCTCGGATGTGAAACTATCTCAGACCGAGTACGACGTTCGGCAATCGATGCTGATAATGTAATACCATTGGCATCAGTTACACCCACTTTGTGCAGTACACGGAATATACCCCCATTCATCATGGAATTATTGTTTGGATTCATATCACCATTGGACTTTGGTGTTGGTCGTTCAATAAAGAATTCAAAGGATAACATCATTTTGTCTGTATTCTTGGAGATTGAATCATCATTATTACCATCCTCATTCTCATGATTGTTATTCCTCTTCATTTTACTCTGCTTACGTCTTTTACTACGTGATCGACTACGTTCACGTGCAGACATTGAACCACGACGTCTCCTTTCCCTGTCTTCATTGTCGTCATCATCT
>Ga0214478_100649_pt1 | contig 20004 bp, 15 predicted proteins | sample M1_20Mar14CPVII9_2_FD_178001 | JGI IMG/M metagenome (GOLD analysis project Ga0214478, IMG submission 178001) | Marine eukaryotic communities from Monterey Bay, California, United States - M1_20Mar14CPVII9sort6BwellD7 | ecosystem: Environmental > Aquatic > Marine > Unclassified | place: USA...
GACAAGTTGAGCTGCTTGATCGTAGGCGTGCCGTTAAGATTAAGGACTTGGAAGATAAGGTCGAGGAACAACGGGTCATGATTGAACAACAACAAGAGACATTAGACGAGAGTGTCAAGACTATCTTAAAGTTATATTCATTGAATAATGAACGAGGTGATGACTTATCAGTATTGAGTGAGGACAAGTTACAAGATATGGCACGTGCATTTGTACCCAAGTTTCGATCGAGTTTACCACCGATACGTGATATTGAACAACCTTCTACTCGAGGAGGTGAGAGTAATGCACTTGCACTAACCACATCAACAAACACGGGAGGGTATTCTAGAAGTAGTAGTCGTCCATCAACTACGGGACGTCGTTCTTCCGTGGCTGCTAGTAGTAGTCGAGGTAGAGACAGGGAATTAAATGATGAGGTTGAGAACTTAATGCAAGAACAATCACGAGCAAGGAGTCGAGGTAGAGGTCGTTTAGGACCAATGAATGAATCCGAACCATCCATGATGGACAGGACAGAGAGGACAAGAGAATCGATGAGATCACGTAGTCGAGGGAGACACAGCCAAGTAGATGCAGACATGAACCGGGCTGCTCGTGCTGCTGCTAGATCCAAGAGTCGAGGCCGAGGAGAACGTACCGAAAGTATTCGACAATTGACCGAGAGGGCTCGTACTCCCAGCCGTAGACCATCCGAGAATAATAGACGTGACTATGATCCTTCTGCACCCATGAGTGATAGCCGTGCCTTGGTACTTGTAACACCGAAGGAAGATAATGCACTTGGTGGAGAATATGATATACCACCGCCACAACAGATGAGAAGACAAAGCTCCCGTCGTGAGAGTGGAACCCGAGATCGTGGTAGAGATATGCACAACAACAACAATGAGATTGTACCATACTCTTCATCTCGATCAGAACAACAGCAGCAACGGCCTTATGAGAGACAAAGATCAAGAAGTAGGGGTCGGCATCATCCTCGGAATAGCCAAAGTAATAGACAACATGCTCATCCGCAACAACATCGTCACCGCCAGTCTCAATCTGGTGGCTACAGAGACCACCCAGATAGAGATAGAAGGGATAGAGATTATCCAGAACGAGATAGCAGAGATAGAGATCATCGTATGAGGGATGATAGGGATAGAGATCATCGTATGAGAGATGATAGGGATAGAGACCGTGGTCATTATGATAACAACAGAAACAGAGGAGACCGTGACCAATACGATAATAGAAATAGAGATCAAAGAAATAGGGAATACCGCCGTGGCAGTAGCGGACAAGAAAGAAGGTCAAGGAGCGGCAGTGGTTATGGCCATCCAAGCCCTAGGGAAGAAACCTACTCATCGTCACATCATCATAGACCCTCATCAACAAGAGACCCCTCGCTGGCAGGTGACACGATTATATCAGATGGTAGTGGTAGTAACAGCGGAGGAAGACAGCATAGTGGAGGCAGAATGCCTAGTGGTCGACGAAGAGATGACCGACGAGAGCCTTAAGGCTAGTTATTCGGGTCTCTTACTTGAACAGAAATTGTAAAAGCAATAAGACTTATGATTTGCAATGTACTAACTTATGAATTATCAGTTCTTACTTACATAGATTAAGCTATACTCTGCAATCCAAGTACTGCAAAATAGTGCTCTTCACTGGACCAGGGATATCAATCCGATATGCATCTCGGTTGGCAGAGGGTTTCACCTCTACTTGATCGATCTTTGATTTCCACATTGCCAATTCAAGTAGCGTTGTGGCCTCTTTCAGTTCATAGTATGCGAGTGCTTTATCAATCCGATCAATACGGCCTTTGAATACACTCCAATGCGAACCCTGTGTTAATCGCCTGACCCTAACCCATACTACCTCAGAGATGAATATCTCACTACCTCTTCTTTCTACTAAATCACCTCTGATATTATCAATCTTATCCTCCACTTCTATTTGTCTAGCCTGAATGATATTGTTCAGACGAGTTGAAAGGCCACGAAATATTAATCTTTCCAGGGATGTACACCCTTCAAATGCATCCCATGCAATCTTTTGAATTCCCTCATGAAGTCCTACTTCTCTCAGCCTTTGGCAATTGTAGAATGCTATGGGGCCAACATTTATAACCGTAGGTAAAAGTGAAATAGTTTCCAACGATGTACAACTAGCAAACGATCCATGTGCAATCTTGTGTGCCCCTATACTTAATGATGTCTCCCCATTAAAACAAGCGCAAAATGCAAATTTACCTATCTTGGTGATATTCGATGGAAGTAATATGCTCTTTAACAATCCACAGGAATAAAATGCATGATCACCAATCTCAATCAAAGTGGATGGAAGTGTTATTGATTCCAGTGATTCACACCTCCAAAACGAGTAGTCTCCAATCTTCTGCAACCCTTCATTAAATACCACTTCTGTCAAACTCTTATGCTTTCTCAACCCAAATCCTGCATTAACTTCTTTGACACTTGAATGAAGTTCTACAAACGTTACATTCTTCGGGGGGCGTGTCTCTCCCGAATAGTTCCGTTTTGTACATTTTGACCCGTCCTCACGCACCATACGCTCAAACATAGGAGGTTTGTTTGACATACTGTTGTATTATAATATGTGTTCACGTGATGTGTTCAGTATTTATATTGTTTATGTATATTATATAGTATCGGTATACTAATGTACGATATGATGGTATCGATATTGTATATAAATTAGCCTGTGCCAATATCTACTTTGTATCTTTTAGATATCTGCACTGCGATGTAAATATATACCAAGGAGAGTTGCTAGTTTAATTTGTGTTGAAAAAAGTATATCGAAGTTATGTTGGTGTTGTATCTTCGACATTAGTTACTATCAAGCGTCGTGATCTTTGTAACACAACAATTTAATACCAACGCCAAAGTAATTAACATCCAATAGGTATATGATCTATCGATAATGTACTGATATGAGGGATTGCATGAAGGATAAGTATTGTAGGAATATCCAAAGTAGGTTCGGAGCTTATACCCAAAACGGAGTTTCTACTAACATGAAAATTTAAAATGAACTGACAATGTGCACAAAAAGTAGAGTCAAGAAGATGTGACTTGATCAACTAAATGTTGATAGAGTAACACGTCAATATACTTCTAAACATGGATTTACATAATCCAGAAGGTAGCAGGTATGATGTGGAATGGAAGAGGAAGAACTTGGAGTAGTGGTTTTAACTTGTCCTAGTATCTCTCTCCCCCCAGAATTGAAATTGATAGAGAAGTTGAAGTGGGGACGGAGAGATCTTTTAGTAGTATTAGTGTATCACAACTAGCTCTGTTCGACCAAGAAGCTATCTCCAATAACTCGGAAATTCAAGTATTGTAAAATAGTATCCCTCACTGGTCCAGGGATATCAATACGATGTGCATCTCGGTTAATAAGGTTCTCCTCTACTTGATCCATCTTTGATTTCCACATGGCCAATTCAAGTAGCGTTGTTGCCTCTCTTAGTTCATAGTATGTGAGTAACTGATCAATTCGACCGAAGGCATTTCTTAATATATCCCAATTCTGACCCTGCACTAATCGTACATCAGATAAGAACATCTCCTTGCCTCTCCTTTCTACTATACCACGAATCTCATCAATCTCACCAATCCTATCCTCAACTTCTGCTTGGCCAGCCCGAATAATGTTATCCAGACGAATTGAAATTTTGGGAAACGTGAATCTTTTCATGAATGAGCAACCGTAAAATGAATCCCTACCAATCTTTTGAATCCTCTCATGAAGTTCTACTTCTCTCAAACTTTGACAATCGTAAAATGCATGTTGACCAATCTCAGTGACAGTGGAAGGTAATGCAATATGTTCCAATGATGTGCATCTAGCAAATGCCTCACGGCCAATCTTATGTAGCCCTTCATTTAGCACTACCTTCCTCAAACTGATGCAACCGGCAAATGCTAAATCACTCAATTCGAAAATAGTGGAAGGAAGCCGAATGCTCTTTAACGATTCACATCCACGAAACGACAAATTTCCAATCCTTTGTAGTCCTTCATTAAACAGTACTTCCCCCAAATCAGAACACAAATGAAATGCTTCGTTTCTAATCTCGATAATAGTAGAGGGAAGATTGATATGTTCCAATTTACGACATTCACGAAATGATCTGAATCCAATCTTCTTCAACCCCTCATTTAATACCACTTTCTTCAATTGTTTACACTCTTGAAATATCTCTCTACAAACTTCAGTAACACATGAATGAAACCGTACAATTGTCACATTATTCGGTACGTCTTTCCTCTCCTCTATCCCCGTATACTCAAATTCTACTTCATTTGACATTTTGTGCACGTGATGTTACAGTATTGTATACCGGTATTGTTGTATATTATGTTGATATTGCAATACGTCCTTTGACGGCACTTATGTTCTATACTATTACAGAATCTCTCACCAAATCTTATACCAACGTAGCAAAACGTATGGTGTTGTTCTATGTGTTGTTGAGTAGATAGAAGTGAGTGTTGAATGTTAGTTCGGCACTTGTTGTTATTATAATCGTGTATAAATCACTTATCGTGACCTTTGCAATACTATCTCTAATACCAGCGCCAATCTACTCTAGAAATACAAGGAATACTGAGGCGATATTAGAAGCATCAATAGAGGAGGAGAAGAGTGGGTGGAGGTTTGATGTTTATTCCCGGCGAAAAAAATCTTTCTTAGTATGTGTATTATGTAAAAAGTTGTTGGCGGCTTTGCAGAGCATAGCATGGGTGGTTAGGCTTGTTGGTATATGTCTAGCTAATAAGGCGGTGCTGATTGATATTTAGTTGTGTAGTATTGTAACGGCAGCGGTACGAAATACAAACAGAAATCATAAGGGATAGATTTATATAACAATCGTCAACAAAATGGAGAAGCTCAATAATGCCAATAAAAAGCTTAAAACAGCACATGAAAGTATAGAACGTGATTATAATACACAGATATATGAACTCAACTACAAAGAAAATGAATTATTAAAACGTATGAGTGATTTAGATGCCAAGAAATTAGATATTGCAAAAGAACATGGCAGTACAAATATATCTGATGATGACGTTTTAGAGATTAATGCCGGTGGTAAGATCATAGTTGCAAAACGATTTACATTGACTCAGTTGGAGGGTACTAGATTATCGGCATTATTTAGTGGTAGGTGGGATAAAAAGCTGCAAAGGGATAGTCATGGGCGTATCTTTTTGGATGTTAATCCAATTTGCTTTCAGGCAGTTGTGGATTATCTTAACGAGTTGTTGATTTCATCAGAAGAGAATCTTCCGAAACTGCCATGTGTAGATGAAGAACACGAACACATTATGGAGCATCAAATTGAGTTATTTGGACTTCATAGAGGGGTGCCTGGTAGTGAGATTGTCAATAAAAGGCATAAAGATCGAATTCATGAATGGCTTAAGGAAGATGTCTCAGATGGGGAGCTCACTCTTCTATATAGAAGAACACGGGATGGTATGGATGGGAAAGATTTCCACTCCAAGTGTGATAATAAAGGCCCCACCTTCACAATTATCGAAACAACTAGTGGCATAATCATGGGCGGGTATACGAATACTCAATGGGGTACCACTAATATGGAATATTTCGGCGCAGGTTATCAGAGAGCTAACAAAGCATTCTTATTCGTACTCACTGGTATTGATAACAATAACGGCAATGATTCTCCTCCATACAAGATAAAGTTGAGGGATCCGATTAATCATAAATGTGCAATCTATCATGATAAAGATTGTGGTCCAACATTTGGGGGCGGCCATGATCTCTTTGTGAATAGAAATGAAGTTACACTGAGAGTTGGTCATACGTATGACGGAGATCTTTCGGGAGAATATAATATCAAAGAGATTGAAGTGTATCAAGTCAAAGAGAACACGGACACCCCGAATGAAGAGGAAGGCAAACCTTCTGCTAAGATTAGTAAAGTAGTAAGATTCTCCGAGGATATCAATGAGGCAATTAATACAAAGATCAAATCGTTGGCAGAGCTTGAATCAGAAATAAACGACCTTGAGGATAGTTTTAATGACGAAAAATCCTTCATTACGACATTCACAAGTGGGGAAGCAAAGGATATTGTAACACTTAACGTTAGTGGTACCACGATGGTAACAAAACGTTCTACTTTATGTACAGCAGAGGAATCTTCATTAGCTCAGCAGTTTGACGATACCAAGTGGACAGAGCAGGGATGTAACAACCTCCGTGTAAAGGAGTGGACTCCTAATGATGTATGTGATTGGGCTAAGAAGATTGACGATATCTCAGATGAAGTTGCACAAATCTTTGTCGAGAATGAAATCACTGGCAACGAGTTACTTGCATTAACCATCGATGGGTTGAAGATGATAGGTATTGAACGGGCTGGCACAGTGTGTTTGCTATTGAAGGAGATCAAGTCATTGGAAAAGGCTAGTCAGGACGTTGTTACTCTCATCGAGCATAGTCCATACTGCTTTGGTAAGATATTAGATTATCTTAGAATGAAACAGACACATTCAGAAGGACTCGTATCAAAGCCGCCGGCATTACCGAGGGTATGGGATTCTCAAAAGGAAAAGTTTAGAAAGGTAGTTCAATACTTCTTCCCTGGAGATTGTGCAAAGTTAATCCTAGGAGATTGATATGTGATAGTACAAGATAAAGTTACTAAACATAACTGTTACAAAATCTATTCTAGACAGTTGTCTGGGGCAACATAATACATCATACAGAATCACCTGTGGATCTCTCTTGTCAAAACAAAATACATCTTGTGGATCGTTCTCTTGTCAAATACATTTATACACATATACATGTGCAGGTGCATATCTTATGCTCTTATGCCCACATCTTAGCAGCTGCCAAGGAGCATCCGACATAGCAACTTGTCATTCACCCGTATAATCTTGTCACAAGGCAATTGACGTACATTGCATGAAGGCCTGCTAGTGTCATACTCTTCTTCTTCTTCCTTCTTCAATGCCTGGCATATATCTTGAGTATCTTGCTCGTCATCCTCGGTGGTATCCTTCTTGATGGAGGTCGTAACCTTGGGAACTCCTGATGATGAACAGCTAGTGATAGTACTGCTACTACTGGCATTGTCATCATCTTGACTACTTGAGGTACCTGTTCTCCTCCTCCTTGGTGTGAGTATGCCAAGGAATGAACGCTTCATGGAGGTGCTATCATTCATAAATACAACCTAATATGTTTTGGGGAGAAGAAGCATCTGTATGTTAGATATACACAAAGTGAGGCTGACAAAGGACGTATAACCATATGCATCTGCTACTTACAGTAATGTTATACCTCGTACGAGTACCAAAGAATGATTTACACGGAAGAGTAATTGACAAATGAGATGAGGATGTGGTCGAATCCTCCTCCTTGGCGGCCATCCTCTTTCTCTTGTCACCTACCACCTCTTCTTCCTCTCCCTCCGCTGATTCATCTACTAAAGTAAAGTCCTCAACATGAACTATACTAACATTATGTAATGCCATTGCTAACATACTGTATAGTGATGGTAATGATTTCGAATCGACTATTTCGAAGATGGTTAGTGGTAGATTATTGTTGGTTTTGGTAGTATCTTGTTGACTTGAGGAGGAAGAAGGCTGTTTGATTAGCTTGGTGAATGATTCGTTCCCTGTAATATATAGATGAGAGATATGAATGATGGGTACATGAGATGTATAGGTTCATAAGATAGAATAGAACATGAATCTACAAAGATGTGTGCACATCATATGTATCTATCTACTTACAATGAGTAATCATCCCACCGCTCGTTGCAACAATCTGTGTAACATTTGAATGTCCATCTAATTCCTCTAACATGTCAAATCCATCATTATTAGTAATAGTATTGAAATTGAGTGAAGGAGTAATAACCGATTCAACAACTGTACTATGTTGATGATCAACCTTCTTCTGACGCTTATTAGCATTAACTGCCAAATTACGAAGTTCATTCATCTTAGCATTAATATAATTTGATTGCAATGTTGGTAATTGCAATGGTTGTAACTTTTTCGTTAGTTGATGTTGAGCTGCATGAGTGGTGATTGTTGTAGAAGTAGTAGATGTAGATTGCAATGATGGATGGTATGGTGGTGCATAGCTTTGATATTTCATCTTAGTTGGGCGCGTCTTCTTCTTCTTGATGATGTTGCTTCGTGTGTTTTGCTTTTGATGGGCCGGTACGCCGCTGCCATTTTTAGCTGACTTAAATGTTTCTTGGAGAGACAGCATTGTTATATTAGCTTTGTTATTAGAGGTCGATAGGAGGTATCAGATATTATCGCAATATGATCGTCGTCGAGTATTATTTTTCTGATCGATGAGAGCAGAGTTAGTATTATTATGTTATGATTATTACCATTCAATTATTATATTTATAGAAAGCAGCTGTCAGATAGACCAATCAATTATATATCTCTCCTTACAATATTTATCGACGGTCTTCTGTTCGATTTGATGGCAATCAGGCGGTGCATGACAGATGGCATTTTGAGAAATTCAGGCGCAGATGACAAAGTATACAAAGACACATTGATCTCGATTTTTAAGATGTGTATCCACTTTCAATAAGTAATTAACGATATGTATCTTATTTTGTGTTTCTGTATCATGTCACAAGATCACAAACATTCGCTAATTGAACTTGAAAATCAACGCAAAAAACGCTCTGAATCTCTTGCTTCTTTCATGTTGCTCTATTGTATTCTTCTATTCTGCTAGTTTAGGATATACATCAACTTGCTCGTGCTCAAGGCAGTGGATTTTATCCGAGAAGAACATAACAATAATGCCTTAAAACTTAAGTATTAATGTTGCTCTTTATGGTATCCATTCGAGATGTTTAGTTGCTGTGATAACCATTTCAAGTTTACTGCATAGCAACATCTATTCATGGGAAGGAAGTAGCATATGTATATCAGCGCCGCTTGGCCGTAGGAGATCATGAAGCAAGGGATCAAGAAGGATACCATTTGTGGTATCCTTGAAAAATAAACAGTAAGATATTATCAATTATCGGTCTAATAAGCAGAGAGATTATAGTGTTTAGTGCTATCACTGATTTACCTTTCAACCCGATATTGTGCGAGGAGATAGGTTTATATTTGGTATCAAGCGTTTGCACATTGGGGAGGAATATACTTACCTTATTGGATAAGATACACGAGGATACACATACCCAACATCAACAATTGAATCTTGATATACAAATCGGCCACCTATCATCTATATAGCACCTATTACACAGCCTCTACTGAGCTATATATATTTCAAAGTATGGAGAGTTTACCTATTGATAGTATACGCCAGATAGGAATCTATTTATGTGCTAAGGACGTCAGGAGTTTTAGCTGTACCTCAAAACGTATTAGAAAACAGATTTCTTTATGTTCAACTACACCTCGGATGTTCGTCAAAGGATTCTTAAAAAGCGGGAACGATGAAAACTTACATTACGGTTTCAATATACCAATATCAGCAAACAACAACACAACTGTTCACTCTGTACGAATAACATTGAATATCGGGGGCAATAGAAAGGGTGCCATTTATATCCGTTCAAATGATGACAAAGTTGTATACAATTATGAAAGATATGGGGAAGTTCTTGCACTGAATGGTGAGCAACTACATATTGAATTCAACGTTTCAACAAACAAAACGTATATGCTATATTATAGAACAGGAAGTGGTGTGGGGAATAGTTTGCTACTACGGGATTGTACTATACAATTACTTTTACGCGGTGACAAATCTCATGTCTACTCAAAGGCATACAGTTTTGTACAGAAGACAGAAACAATCCCTTTGGATACAGTTCAAGCTGAAAGGGGTCAGATATACAGAGATGCATTTCTATCAAGTGCAGAGTACATTATTATGAATGGTGGATTGGAGTTTCCGCCGCCAATGGTATCATTCTTCAATTCATATGTACAAGAATCGGACTTGACATTGGAATTATTACAGTTGATAAAAACTATATTGGTGGATTGGGAAAATGATAGAAGTGGTTTTGCTGCTGCACATCATCAACCTGGAATGATAGTAAACCATGCCGAAGCTCTTCAAGTTCTTGATGAACAGGTTGTTTATGGCGATGATCATGACTATGAAGATCCCTTTGATATGTTCTAGATGGGTAAACTAAGGACTGAGTTTGATATCAACAAAGCTACGATTTTGGTTTTATAGTTGTATATAAATTGATCATGCTTAGGCTTACTATCTTCTCTTCTTCTCCATTGTATGAAGACTAGCCTTCCGGTTTTCTCCTCCACTATGAGGAGGTTTGTTTAGCACCGGCACCAGTAATACGACAGTAATTGGGATAATCATTGTAACGAATAGCATCTTCATCGTCACTATCGACCTCCTTGGGATCGTATACATTCCTAATCTCATCACAAATCTCTTTCACAATCTTGTGAGTACTCCTGATCCCTCCACCGGCAACGAGGGCACCACTATAGGACTTATCGTTCTTCTCTTCCAACGCTTCCCACTCATCCAATTGTTCTAGAATGCGTCGTTTCTTGAGACGAAAATGATCATTCATACAGTCCTCAAAAAGAGGACTAGGCTTTTGCATCTGACCTAACATTGCAACTTTGAGAGTAGCAGCTCTAATTTGCCGATCATATGTATCACTTTGTTTCTGCTGTGAAGCACAACTTGCATTATACCCCGGTTCATTGAAATATGGTTTATCAACAAAGATGAGAGACTGAATAGAAAGGAGGACTTGCAACAAAGTAGACGTGCCAGGAATCCAGCCAGGTCCACTCCATGTGCCGAGGAGACTAAGACAAACTTTGCCACCATTGTATAGATTGGGGTTAAAACGTACACTTCCGTGGCTGGTGGTAATGATTTGTACCTTTGGTGGGACGTTGGGATAGTCTAACGGAAGGAGGATATCAAATTCAAAGCACCCATTCTCGTAGGGAGTACCCTCGGGGGCAATGATACATGCCTTGAGCACATCTGGTCGATCTTCGTCTACCCGAACGTAAATGCCACTATACCATTCTACTGGAAGGTCGGCTGACAAGCCCGCAATCTCCGATGCTATATGTACCATTCTCTTCTTATTGATACCACTAGCAGAGCTGGCCGCACCCGTAACTTCGGTGTAATACTTGTATGGAGTAGTTGATTCCTTTGCGGCCTTGATGATTTCCACATGATTCAAACGATGAGCCGTCATGCCCTTGATATATGATTCATGCTCCTCTTTTGCTGTTGGTGGTGGTTTAAACTTGGCCTCTTCTAGTAAGGCATTCATGAGATGGGTGGGTCCACTTCCTGCCATATCTGTAATATAGAGTTGAGAGGATGGTGGTGAGATGGACGAGTAATGAAAAAAGTACACATGATATGCACAAAATCCAAACAAAAGGTATCTCACCTTTGGACGTCGTCTCGTTGGCTGGATTGACAACAACACCCGACTCTCTGCCTTCCTTTATAGCCTGAGTTACTTTGTCGGAAGTGGCAACGATCTTTTCACATATTGCAAGGGTATCTGCTTCTTCATTAGTGGCGTCCTCGGACTTGGCTGCCATCTTCTTTTGAGAACGGACCATGATGACTGCCTTGGTATTCAGGATATCCAACAGAGCGTCACAAGTAGCTTTACCATCGTCTGGCAAGCCATTACCCTCAAGCAAGTTGTGCAGAAGAAAAGGCACGTAAAAAGGAGATGCGGCAAACGTATCCAACAAATCGAGAGTACTGGCATAAATCTTCTTCCTCTTTCCCCATTCAATTAATGAGTCTGTGGTGATGGATTAAGGGGGCATATCAGATGATTGTATAATGCACGTCTTTATATACAATACAAATACGTACCATTCTTCAATAGATTGAATAGCATTCGATTGAAACTAGGGCTCATTTTCAATGCCAATAGAACCATACCTTCTGAGCCGTCATACTCGTGAACAAATGTTGCCAATCGATCAATCAATAACTGAGATGCATCATCAACCTTGCCTTGTTTCGTTGCGGCCTCAGACATGTGTTTATTGAGTGTGGTGGTGGATGTTGTATAGGCACCTGTTTCATATCCTACACCCGCCTTGAGGGTGGAAGTCCCCGAGGTTTTTGGTTTGGTTGTGGCCGTAGATGCGGCAGCTGTGGATGTTGATGCTGTTGTGGCTGCTGTTACATTTGTTGGTGGTACGGGTGATGTACTACGAGATTCTCCTTCTACTACATCTTTTATACCATTCAATATATCATCTAATTCGGCAAGTGGATTGTTTGCTGTGGATAGTTAAGTGTTGAGAAGAAGTGGTAAGAAATATGAAACATATCATATGTTCACAAAATAGCAAGGTATGGCACCCCCTTACAACCACCCTACCCCAACCAAATGATACCCACACTACCAATTAATGTATAAAATACAAACATGCATCAATTATTATAATCCAACACCCTCTTATATCAATAAACAAACCCATGCACCAACCCCAAAAGTAGTAATGTAAAATTTTGTATCACATCCAAATCGTATATCTCATCAACCTCCGGCCTGCTCTTACATACTACCACCACACCAACAAATAATACGTAATATATTCAAATTGCAATATAATATGCATACACGGATTCAATACCCCAAACTAAACACAGCACAAACAAAATCCAATTCACATGCACCATCTTTTTGAGAATTGCAAATCGTATCTTTATACCCCAATACCCTGCCTCCATACTATCAATACAACTAAACAACATACAGCCCTAATAACATATAAAATAACCAATAAATATAATCAACTTACCCTTTCGTTTGGCGCCAGCATGAGTAGCAACATGCTGATGTTGAATCTTATTTGCAGACTTATTTTTAGTATGATCATACACCTCCTGCTCTTCATCTTCTTCACCATCATCGGATATACAATATGAATATTCTGACATTGCATCACTATTATCATCTTCGTTGTTCATTGATTCATTGTCTGATTGTTCTTCTTCTTCTGATTCACTATCTTCTTGATGTTGTTCGTTTGCTGTGAAGTAATTCTCAGATTTAGTGCCAGTTGATGGTGCCGCGGTGGATGGTGTATTGTTGGATTGTTTCGTATCTAATAATTTAGAAGTGATGGTGGTGATATCTTCTACCACTGATTTAGCATCTATGTTTGACGCCATGCTTGCTATTGTGTTGGATTATCGTGCCGTATATTGAAGCTCTTGCTCTTGATTGTACAGTACTAAGAGATTTTCGAAGTGGGAATAAACATCAAACCTCCTCTCCCCTATTGAGTTCTTTGGTGCAGTGCTGCAGCTCTTGTTTGTATCTGTATCTCCATTGGATCTATATATTGGTGTTAATTAGTATTATTTAGGCGTTGTATTAGATTGTAGTATTGCAACAAAGAGCACGAGAAGTGATAGAAACTTAATCGACGATATATAATAACCCCAACTTTCAACACAACAAAAGGCAAGACAACACAAACACAGAAACTTATAATAACAACAGTGCAACTACTGTACACATTGATATAAGCGTCCAATGTATAGAACACCAAGTAAGTGTTGATAAAGTACATAATATTGGATACAATACGATATCGTATACATATATATCTGAACACATCACGTGCACAACATAAAAGTTATGTCTAATAAGAAACTAAAATTATCCGAAGTTGCGTTTGAGTATACGGGGATAGAGGAGACGAGGGACGTTCCGATAGATGTGACAATTGTACGGTTTCATTCAAGTGTTACAGAAGTTGGCGTTGGTGTGTTTAGGGCGTGCCAACAATTGAAGAAAGTGGTATTAAATGAAGGTCTAAAGAAGATTGGAAAGGAATCATTTTATTACTGCTGTCAATTAGAACATATCAACTTTCCGTCTACTTTGATTGAGGTTGGTGTAAGTGCATTTTGTGGTTGTAATTTGAAGGACGTAGTACTGAATGAAGGTTTACAAACAATTGGGGAAGCGGCATTTGCTAGTTGTTACTCATCATTGGAAAGTATTACAATCCCTCACACTGTCACTGAGATTAGTGAACGTACATTTTATAATTGTCAAAATTTGAGGGAAGTAGTGCTCAATGAGGGTTTACAAACAATCGGGCTAATGGCGTTCGGCCATTGTTCATTGGAACGAATTACAATCCCTCATACCGTTAGGGTTATTAGTGAGAATACATTTTGGAATTGTACAAGTTTAAGAGAGATTGAACTTCATGGGGGGATTGAAAAGATTGGACCAGATGCATTTGAAAGGTGTATAAACCTGGAAAGATTCACGTTTCACAGTCTATCAACTCGTCTAGAATCTATCATTGAGGATGGGAAGTATGAAGATGTTGTGAACAAGATTGATGATATCCGTGATATAGTAGAAAGAAGAGGTAGTGAGATGTTCATATCAGATAAACGATTAGTACAGGGTCGGAATTGGGATACATTGAGAAGTGTCTTGTGTCGGATTGATCGAGTAATCACCTATTATGAGGTAAAGGAGGCAACAACGCTACTCGAATTAGCCATGTGGAAATCAAAGATAGATCAAGCAGACGAGAACTTTATTAATATTAAGCGAGATGCATGTCGTATTGATATCCCCGGTCCAGTAAAAGATACTATTATGCAGTACTTAAATTTCAGAGTATAGCTTGATTTATATATCGTACTAGATACTATTATTGAATACTATAAGATTCACATAAGGTTAGTGTATTGCAGCTTGAGACGAAAGAGACTTATAATACTAGCATTATGTTATTCATTTATATCACAGAAGCCTGTGTCATCTTATTAGTAATAGCCATGAAATGATTTCCATCAACAACAGTAGTCCGTCGTCTCATCAACTTCTTCTTACCCTTACCACCATTACCATCATCATCTATAATCACCTCTTTTAATCTCGATTGATGATTAGGCATATTCATACGACCATTATTGCAAAATTTTAAAGATGAAAAGATCGATTGTGTCCGTTCACTCGCCAAATTGCTGCTCTCTCACTACTCATCACACAAAATAGAAAAAGCCAATAACCTTTACTTACCCACTCGATAAGACAACTAGCCGTTCTTATCCTTAGTAGTAATAACATAACACCGATACACACGTTGTTCTAGTGATGAAGTTCCCAAAGTTATTTCATGGCGAAACGCCCGGAACGTACGATTCTCTCTTTAACCGTGCTCGAAATCTATTATCCAACTTATATACTTGGAGGGGTGCTGATGCCGATGCTGATGATTTATCATCTAGTGATTCAGAAGCTTCGGGTCCAGCAGTAGGCAACCTAAATCAAGTCGAAAATGTAGAAGAAGTACCACCGCCGCCACAAGCTGTGGATATCGTGCCATTGCCATTGCCACCAAGCAACGACAATAATAATAATAATAATAATACTTCTCCACAAACGCCACCATCTACTCCAAAATCTATACCGAATCATCCACCTCGTGCACCAAGACATCAAAGAGGCCGTAATCCTACACGTCTTGTTTCTGACGATGAATATGATGACACTGCTGCACAACATTACGCTGCGCGTGAAGCAGATAGGGTACGGCGTGGCGAATTACCAGAACAACCCAGCACTACTCCATCCCCTGATATGCAAGATGAGGTATTAAATAATGATACAGATATTAATAATGCTTCTAATAATAGGGTGGACGAATCAACTAATCAAAATGTTGCAATAGTTAATAATGGTGGGGATAGTTTAGAAGAGGGTAATACCAACAACAACAATACCAATACCAACAACTCCTCTACTAATGCTGCTAATAGTAATAACAATACTAGTAACGGCGAGGAGGGATTAGTATTACCAGTAGATACGGCGGTATTAAATAATGATAGGGTATTAAATCATATGTTAGAAGAGGGGGGTAGTTTGGGGGTAGAGGGTACTGCCAACAACAACAATACCAACAACTCTACTACTAATAACAATATTAGCAGTGGTGAGGAGGGATTGGTATTAAATGAGGGGGAGGTAATAAATGAGGAGATGGAGGAATTAAAAGATATTAGTATGTTAGAAGAAGAGGATACAAATACAGAGGAGTTGTTGTTAGATATTGGTGCGGTGGATAATGATGTTAGTATTGCACAACGAGTAGCTTTTGGTCCGCTATCATTGAGTAGTAGAATGGATATATCCTTACCCCCAATGTATAATACACATATTAATAGGATTGCTCAGGTTAATAATACATCTGCTGCTGGAGGTGGGGATTATGGTAGTTCCTCGGATGATAGTAGCAGTAGTGGTAGTTCATCAGAGGATAGTGGATCTAATACTGCAGGGGATGTTAGTATGGGTATGGGTAGTGGTAGTGATGGTGAAGATATGAGTGTTGATTCGGGTGGATCATATAAATACATGGATGAAGAAGATGAGGAAAAGGTCAAGGATGAATTATTAAATAATTGTATGAGTGAACTTGACAGACTTTCGGGCAATGTTATAAGTAATATAGATTTAAATGAGAAGAGTGATGATGCATTGGTGGAGGAGCAGAATGAGAAGAGTGATGATGCATCGGTGGAGGGGAAGATGTTCGAGGCTGCAATTGAGGAATCTGTCAAGGCTTTGGACAAGGATGTGGATATAGATGTAGATGCTGTGCAGGGGAAGGGTAAGGCATCGGTTGTGGGTGATCAGGCAGCAGATTCTGTAAGTATACTTTTCAATAAGTGCTGTGTCTCCTGCATATGATGGTATTTTAGAATCTCATATTATTTCTATGTCGTACCTCTATAATTAAGGTTGGTGCTTCTAGTACTGCTGGTGTTGTTGGTTTGAGGAATCAGGGGAATAGCTGCTACCAGAATTCAGTCACACAAGCATTGTACAGTGCAGCTCCATTTAATACCTTCATTACATCGGAGACCTTTCAATCAAGCCTGAATAATAATAATCCGAATGAGGCATCATTAGCATTATCATTTGGTGATTTGATTCGTGACATGAATCATTCTACATCTTCTTTCGTCATCCCTCGTGATTTCCACAACAAGTCTATAAAAGTCATTGATCATATTGTCAAAAACGAACAACATGATGTTTCGGAATTCCTCATCCCTTTGCTAGATATACTTCATGAAGCACTTAATAAAGTTCGGAAAAAGCCCGAGGTTGAATACCCAGTGAAGGAGGATTGGCAAAATGATACCGAAGCAGCCATACAATCCCGTGTTGAACATCAGAAGAGAGATGATAGTATCATCAAAGATACCTTTAGTAGTCAATTGAAATGTACTCACACATGCACTGTTTGTAGGGCACAAACGGTTAGGTTTGAAGAATCAAACTTTATGACCATTCCTATCCCAACGAATGATAGTAATGAAACTCCCGACGTATGTACATTAGACAATTGTATCAGGCAATTCTCTGCCAAAGAGATATTGAGTGGCGATAATGTCCTTAAATGTGAAAGATGCACGGAGAGAAACAATAAGGACTGCAGGACCATTCAAGAGAAAGTTATCGAGCCTTTCAATCCGTCACCAATTGTTGTGACATCGATGAATAAGTTTAAATATGATTCTACTGGCAGATGTGTTGGTAAGATTGATACAAAAGTCAACTTTGACATCGATGATATTGACATTGCTGGAGAATCCTACACGTTATTTGCAACATGCAACCACCATGAGGATTGTAATCATTACACCGCTTATGTGAAGAATCAAGCAGCCGATACATGGACTAAGTGTGATGATTCGAGTTGTACCCCCATCGATGCAAAGGATGTAGTATCCAAGGACAATTACCTCCTCTTTTTGAAGAGAAAGAGTGATAAATGGTGTTCTGGTGAGAAGTGCACATATCATATGCATACATTCTTATATACCATATCCTTAGTGACTCATGTCTGCTCCTCTTCTTCCTCTTTCTAATACAACACAGAGACACAGCAGAATAGGCAAGAAAGGCAAGATGATGAGTTGGAGACGGTGGAAGAACGAGATACCACTGCCGCCGCGGCCGCCTTGGTGGTAAGAGATGATACTCAAAAGTCGCATGGTCAAGTTATAGGTGCTGTGTCTCGGTCGTCGGATAAGGTTGTGGCGAATGATTCAGGTGAGTCAACTTATGTTTGCTTCTTGTGCACATCTTATGCACATCATGTTCACCCGTCTCTCGTCTCTCTTTCTAATCATTACAGAGACACGGTCGAGTAGTCGAGAGGTGGCTATCGATGATGCCGCTACAGAGGCGGCGACATCATCCGATGATAAGACGGACGGTGCTATTGAGATGGAGACTGAGGCGGCGGCAGTTAAGGCATCTAATCGAGTGGAGGGGGAGGTGAAGAAGACTAGCAAGTCAAGATCAATCTATGATAAGGTGAAAGAATCGACTAGCATCGAAGAGTCATTTCATCATATGCTAAAGGAGGGTATTGAAGAGGTGGACCCTTCAATATCAAAGGTGATGATTGAGACAATAGAACATGAACTAGACAATGGTGAGGATACCTGTCCACACCTGAACGAGATGCTGAGAAGCATGGTCACTAATATGAAGGAGCATCTGCCCGATGATGAAAATGACACGGGTATAGAGAGTAGTGATACCAGGAATAGTGATACCGACAGGAATAGTGATGAAGAGGAGAGTAGTGATTCTGACGACGATGACGACGACGACAACGCCGCCGCCGATGACGAGGATAATGTTGCAGTAGACTTGATTTACTATCACCCAGGCAAAGAGAATATGGAACGAATATCAGACCAGTATATCTTGATATTCGGCAAAGAAGTACCACAATTAAGCTCGAGACATGCAACATTACTATCAGGATATAATCGACTCAAACAAGTTTGCTTGGAACATCAATTAGAGGCAAAAGGTTTGAAATTTAGGGGTGATCATGCAATGGATGTGCCGATTAAGGTAAGTTGAATGAGTTGTTTGTGTATTGTATGTGATTTTGTACATTCTCCATTGGCTCACTCTTCTCTTCTTCGATCTATAGAAAATCTATGCCGTTCTTGTCAGCGAGGGCTACGAGTTCAAGTATATTGAGAAGAAGACCGAAGATAAAAAAGTTGTGTACAAGTATAAAGATCCTCCCAAACCAAGGTGGGGATATCATGAGAATGGAAAGCGGAATAAAAATGCGATAAAGGCAATGGGGGATAAAGGCACCTTCCGCTATATGATCTGTACCGCCTTGAATAAAATGAACAGTCCTGATGCTATCAAGAAGGCTCAGAAGAGTTCAACACAAAATCTGGGGAAGGAGTATAAAAAGATTGATAATGATACGGGGATACCGACTCTAAGGATTATTGACAAGGACGAATCTTTCGAGCCTCAATATCTCAAGCCATCACTAGGTGATAGTCCGAGTATAGTAGATGTGCGGAAGCATGTCAATGCAAGTGACGACGAGTTAGCTCGGTATCAAGAAGAGAAGAATGAGGCACTGCGGAGAGAGAAGATTTGTAAAGAGAAGAAAGAGGCATTAGATGCTGCTAATGATTCTTCTGATAATTCTCAGGCTGCAAGTCCTTGTTGTCATACTTGCAATGCAGAGGGGGTAAGTATTGTATATGTATTACTAAGCACAGCAAGCATATCAACTCACTAATTCTCTCCTTTCTATCTTAGTGTGATATAAACCTCATGATATTGAAAAAGATTCTCAAACACAAAAAGTTCTTCGAAGGCGTCCTTGCCGCCGAAGCTTCAGATTCAACTTTATCATTCGAGAGCTTTCTAAGTATGGTAAAGGGTAGTAAGTTCGAGTTTCTTGGTACAACCTCGGAAAATAATGATATAATGTCTCAACTGATCAATCTTCAAGACGGGAAGAAGAAGATACACGGCAGAAGGAACAGAAAGATACGTAAAACATATAAACGTCAATGGGAGAGTAAACCAAGTCGGTATTTTGGTAATGCAGTATATGCAATAGTACGACG
>Ga0214478_100652_pt1 | contig 19950 bp, 17 predicted proteins | sample M1_20Mar14CPVII9_2_FD_178001 | JGI IMG/M metagenome (GOLD analysis project Ga0214478, IMG submission 178001) | Marine eukaryotic communities from Monterey Bay, California, United States - M1_20Mar14CPVII9sort6BwellD7 | ecosystem: Environmental > Aquatic > Marine > Unclassified | place: USA...
TCATCTTTAGTAACAATCCCCAACATGTAACCGTTACGCTTGATAGGTTCCAAAGCCTCTTTCCACCCACTTCTCGCTGCAATCATGAAATGCTTCATTGACATCCTGTAGTCACCCTTCCTCTCTTCGTAAACGGCAAGATTATGTCGTGCAATAACACTCCCAAGGATTGCTGCCATTTCTAAATGATACGTTGCCTTCTTATGGTTCCTCTCAACAACTTCACCTTTTTCATATGCATCATGTAGCCTGACATGTGCCCCCTCATGACCGAGTTTAGCTGCCCTGGAATGTAACTCAAACGCCTTCTTTTTGTCTACAGTCAGTCCTCTGTACCCTTGAAAATAATCATCTCCTAGTTGATATATTGCACAAGCATCATTCACATCCATACGCTTCTGAATCATCTCGAAATACACCTTCCCTTGTCCACCACCCCCTAATGGATGTCTACAAAATGGACATGGATAATCACCCGGTTTCTTTGATTCACCTCCACAATACATACTGTAATTACAACCATGACAAACCTTTGTCCCACAACATACCTGATGCGTTATATTTTGAGAAAAGGGCAATGGAGCTAGGCAAATTGGACAATCTTTCTTCTGTGGAGGTTGTTTGAATAGTTCTTCTTTGTGTAACTCTGCAGCACGTTCGTTGCATGCTTTTTTATGTTGTGGTCGATGTGCTTTCTGACAAGCAGTATTGCAATATTTAACCATATGACATGCCGTACATGTCTTTAGGGATTCAGCATCTTCTTCACCCTTGCCACAATTGGCACACATTGACATATTTTGTATACTGTTACCCATTGTTATTTTTGTTTTGTTGATGTAAAAATCCACAATATGTCACTCACAAATCCAAGCCTTATATTTGTGTTGCAGTATTTAGATTATACCAATGTTTATATCAGATTTTAGTGTAAAGAGTGTTGGGGTTAGTGTTTTATAACTCAAGTATGTTTCAAACAAGCCCTAAATGGTTCACCCTAAATATACTATCGTACTGATGCACCTATCAAAAATAATTAACGTTGTTATAAAAATGAATATGCTCAATAATTGCCACCGCTAATATGATACAGCACAGTTATCTCATACTCTAGAGACATGGGCAATGGGTGCGGATTTAGAACGGTATCCTAATGCGACTTGATTTCTGCGAAGGTTTTTTAAAATTCTATACCTTTGTCAATTCATCAACCCTAATATCATATAGCGGTGATTCTGAAAGCTAAGAAGCACCTCTATCCGATGGTATATTGGTTATTAGGTGATTCGATCGGTGGAACTAACTACACTGTGCCGAATGCATACTATGACATAAACCGGTACTCATATGTCGTCGAAATGATGTGAGGGGGGGTACTTGTTTCTTAGTAAAAAGATCTACCCATAGGATTACCCCCATCGACCCCACTACTGAAAGCCCTTGCCAAGCTGAGTAAAATAAGCCAAAAAAATAAAATTTCTACCGTGGGGTTAAAAAGTTATTTGGGGGCAAAGTGCCAAACTCGGCTCAAATCGACCTCTACACCCATATTGACCCTAATGCTATGAGATAACGGCACGGTCAAAGTCTCTATAAAGGTACGAATGCCTAGATCTTCCTAATATCTAACGATATTGCCCCGTAACTGGATATTCGTATGGTTGGATTTATTTTAGTTGTATGCCAAAGTACGTGATTTCTACAATTTTGCAATTAAGGTGCATCATTCACCTACTCATTGCAATACATCAATAATAATGCCAACACTCGCCCCTCCTGCATCTGCATTGGCAGCAGAGACATCATTAGTGTCATCGGTAGTGCCACCGTCAACAGCTACGAACAATGGGCCGGATACATCATCAGAATCGGCTAATACCTCGCCGGCAAAAAAGTCAAAACAAATTTCAAAGGCAGCAAAGCAACAATTGGAAGAGTACTTTACATTAGAAGAATGGCCATTAAATCAGCATTTACCTCGAGGAGAGAAGTATGATAGTAAACTACAAGTAATAGTGAACCGGCATGGTTTAGTAAAGGCACAGCTGACTAGGCAACTAAGCAATTATAAGAAAAAGACATATGGCAACTCCACAATTACACTCACATGTGATTCTGATGAGATAAAAGAAAGGTTAGAAATAGGATTAGGTATGCCCAGTATCGAATTGGTTGATGGTATATTAAAGAAGTTATCAAAGAGGTATAATGACTCTTCTTTCAGCTCTGAATTTGAAAAGTTTTCATTAGTGTTAGATGTATTCCCAGCTCAACTGGTAGAGGTGGTGGATTTATTCATTGGTTTAGAGACGGAATCAACATGCTGCCAACTTCTAGCAGGTCTTATTGATTACTGGATCGATAATGCAGCGGCGGAGTTCCCGAAAACAGCGGCAAGGATTCAGGGTTCTGAGCTAATGTTCCAACAAAATAATGATAAGAAGAAGGGAATCTTCATCCGAGCGTGGGTTGAGGAGTATGAATCTTTCAACTTTGATGTGGAGGCAGTACCCGAGAAAACATTTCGTTACTTTGGGGTATATCTGCATAATTTGATCCATATTGAGTGGGCATATTCTGCAATGGAGTGCGATAAGCCGTCGATATCTATACCTGACGAATCTTTGGTTGGTAAGTATTCACAAAACACAATATATTATGTGGCCGGTTGGACTTTGTTTAGTTTATCGAGAGCGTTGACAATCGGACAAGCAGATAGAGGTATATATCATCGATTTGCTTTAGAGCACTCGTTGGAAGAGCAAGAGGCGACAGAACAAACCCTTCCCATATCACTTGTTAAAAGGAGGAAGCGACGGGCTCAAGTCTTTTCCACCAAGATCTACTTTGATTTCATAAGCTTTGTGGAATCAGTATACCTTGATAATCTTACTCTGGATATGATGATGGCGTATGCAGATGGGGATATCATTCACGCTATTAAGACTGCAATACTTGATAGTGAAGTCGCCCGAGAAAAGTTTATGGCCATATGCAACAACGAGGATACCACCGAACGTTTTAGTGATGACGAGGCGATAAAGTTGATGAAGTATATTATGGAGAGGTACGCCAACATGAGGGGATCGTATTTTGTCAAGCACTTGAAGGGCACAGGGAATGGTGGAAGTGCAGTAGATAAGCTGGTGAGAGGTCAAGCAACAAGGACAAAAGTTATTACCGCCGCTGCCAGTTCCAAAGCTGCTGCCGAAGCGAGGAAGGAGGGGGTTAAAAGAGGAGCACACAATGAAGAACAGGTTTGGAAGAGTGTAGAAGATAGTGTCATAGAGAAATCAAGTGAATTGGATATGGAAGAGGAGAATGCCGATGTTTGAGATCTCTAGAAAGGATACCGTAGGGTATCCTTGGACACTAGATAGAGACATAAGATTATTTCTATCGACTCATAATTTGATGTATATAATACTAAGCTATATGTTATTACTATTTAGTACCTCTTCTGTCTGACAAAGTGTTCATCAGCTCCAGTCTTGTTATTACCAACAACAGTATGCTTTCCAGCACGGAAAGCAGCACTCTTTCCAACTCCGTGGTTCCATGCACGAGTAGTCATTTTATTGGTACTACCCCCTACCATTTGACGGCAGTGACCAAAGAACCACTCGACAACATCCGTATTCAAACTCCTAGGCTTGACACAAACGCCCAGTTCAACACAATAAAGCTGGATAGTTGCAACTTGCCCCAAAATCAGGGCTCGGAGACAAAACCAAGTCTCAGGTGCAAAGAAGTTAAACTCGGTAGCCTCCTCATCGGCAACACGCCTATCATGCTCATCCTTCCACGCAGTAAACCAAGCTAGGATATCTAACAACTTTGTCTGTCTCTCTAAAGCATTCTCAGGGCTGTGTGGACCATCCCTGCCGTTGCAAATATCAGCAAGATCATTCATATGCTCGCACAAGTTTGCCAGATGGTGGTACATGCCCTTGTTGGAAAGTGAGAGGTTGACATCCTCGTCTTCAATTGCTTTACGAATCATTGCTGCTGTAGATGCCGAGAGGACTTGCATTGCTAGGCTGACACTCATCCTAGAGAAAGCATTCTTGAGGAAGTGATGAATAGTAAGCTTGGTCTCTTGGAGTTGACATAAGAGGCCACCTAGTGCCTCCCATACCTCTTGTGACATACCAAGATTAACGGGACACTTTCCAAACTTGATATCTCGTTTAGACTTGGAGTTTGACGACAGTTCAAGTGCCGTGACAACATTCTTTATCAGATGAGGCATGTCTGGCAGGAAGATGATGTATTCTCCTGAGACAGGATCCTCATGCACAATCTCAATATCAAAATCAATAGACTCATACTTGGACATGAGATCTGCAGGTAACAACTTGCTAATAGGGAGGTCAGCCAAGTTCTTGAATGAAAGCCAATTGCATCCAGCAGCGTCAGAGGCACCATGAGATACCGCGAAACCAAAGATTGGCAATGTATCCCGCAGACTTCTAAGGATGTATGCTTGAATCTGAGGAGTACACTTCTCAATACTGATAGAAGCTACGATTTCAGAGCAGTCAATATCGGGATCAATCGATGTCCACTTGAAAACAAGATACTCATTTGCAAGTCTTAGGTTATCAAGTATTGATACCTTGTTCTGTATGATATGAGTATGGTGAAAACGTTGGGTGAGTGATATAAGATTGGTAGAGGGAAGAGCATAAGAATCAAGACACAGATGATGACCAAAGGACTTACTTTGCTTGCTGATTGGACCTCCTGATCTGCCTCTCCACTACCAACTAGATCTTCCTCAGCACTACTAAGCTCGGCACCGGCCTTCTTGACCTTCTCTGCCATCGAATGGAACATTTTAGACAATGATGTAAGGCTATGTGACTCATCTCCCCCCACCAGTGTATTACTCACATAGTCATGCTGAATACCAGAGTTGATATTTGCTGAGTCAAACCCAACACAACCTTTCCTTTGATTCTCAGTCCAATCCTCCTTATCAGCTCGCTCCTTCATTCTTTTCAAGTTGTTTATCATCATTGATAACGCTTTGTCTACGCTACTTGATACCAACTTGGCCGTCCTCCGCTGAACAAGGCGTATATCAGGCAAGAGCATCACCTTTGCCACCTCTTTATACACACTAACAGAAGTCTTGGCAAGAAATGCAACCGCCCAATCTAATAATACCGGATCAACTCGGGCAGCCCTCCCTCTCTTCTTACCACCATTCTCATATTGCTTGTTCAAATGTTCTCTGTGTATCTTCCACAATTCTAATGCCTCTACATCCCCTCCATCCTCAAGTGCCTTCTCAATTGTAGGTGACATGATATTGACCCCCTCTACTGTTCTTTCCAACTTCTTATTCCTTATTTTGGCACCTCTTTCTTCCAGATGTTGGTTCATTACATCACGTGCTAGCTGTGCATTCAATCGTTTAAGCTCGGCACGTAGATGTCGTATCTCAAGTTCTGCCTTTTGAGGATTCTGTGCAATATAATCGATACGGGATTTCCTATTGGGTAATTGTGTTGTTGGGGAGTGCTTTGATCTAATAATTTCTTGACACTTCTTTTTATTTGCCAAGCAGCAATCACATCGTTCAGATTTACTATTATTACCTCCCATTAATGTCTTCAATGTGCACTTAACGGAGGAGATAACAAATCCTTTTAATGCATCTTTTGCTCTACTAACCACCATCCCACGAAGTGGCAGCAGAAGATGTGTGGATGTAGCTAATGCAGATGATGCAAATTTATTTAATCCACCGTCCGTATCACGTGCCCAATCGAGGAGTTTATGTGCCGTATTTAGCATGGAGTGAGCAACAAAGCTTAGAACTGTACCAGAACTGCCGCTGTTCAATCCGATACATGGTATAGTATATTCTTCTAATCGTTGTTTTTTCGGGATTGGTTCGGATTGTGGAGGTGGTAAATCTTGTTGCAAAGAATTAGATGGTGCTGTATTATTTATTGTGGGTGGTGGTCGTCCGTCAATACGTCGAGGTGCCAAACCAGCAACGTTTAAATTGGATGTTGTCGTCCGCGGGACAGAAATTGAGGTGGCTGTATCTGATACACCGCTGTCGATGGAGGATGTATTACCACCATCTTTTGGAACCTCTGCAGGGCAGCCTCTTTTGTTTGTATTATTATTTGTTGGGGTGGTGTTGGCGGTGGAGGTTTTATCGTTAGTTGATAACGATTGAGCATTTTTATTCGATACATTATTATTTTTAGTTGTTGGTGTATTTATGTTGTTTTCTACTGGTGTTATAATAAATCGACCTTTACTATCGACTGCTCTAGGAGTAGATGAAGATCCCTTCTTACCAAACCGGCCTCCAGTGCTCCTCGTAATAGGCTGAGCCTTCATCATGGTCCATTACATCTCTCTATTCGGAGGCTGAGCATCTCACCAAATTTATTAGGCCCACCGCGTGAGCTAGCTAGTCGTACAGTACGAAAAGACGTTCGCAATGAGAACGTACCCCCTGTCACATGAAAATGGTATCCTCCAAAATCCGCACCCATTGCCCATGCTAGAGAGAGGCTATTGCTTTTGATTTAAGGAGATTGAAATTTCAATAGGGAGTCCACAGTAAATGAGACATCTCTGCAAATTATGAGAGTTGAGAGTTAGTTGATGTGTTGCTGAGATAGATAGATCAAAGGCGGCATATCAGTGCAGTAAACAGGAAAGCATGACTATTATGATTGCAATACTATTGATTATTTCCATCATCAGTCCGTTCGCTACGGCGCTATCACAAGGAGATCCGACTAATACAAAATCAATAAGTCGACGAGATGTGTTAGTCGGTGCATCTGCAACTATCAGCGGTCTCGTCATACCCTCTAATGCCCTAGCTGCACCATTACCAGAGGCTGAAACTATAGATTTGGAAGCATTCAATGCGGCTCGTACCAAAAGTTCTACAAAATCATCACCTATATCAACTCCAAACATAAGTAAAGATAAAAAGATTCTAAAGTCTATAATACAATCTTTAGACCCATCACCATTTCTATCAATACGAGGTGGTAGAAATGGACAATCTAATATACAAATACCACGTGTTGGTTATTCATTATATAAAACATCTCCTGACATAGCGTCTCGATGTGTTTCATTAGCATTACGAAGTGGAGTTAGACATTTTGATGTCGGAACCTTATATGGAAGTAATGCACAAATTGCTAAACCAATTAAACTCTATCTAGACAATGGACTGCCTGGATTACAGAAAGGATATTATAAAGATGAAACACAAGAATTGTTAGAATTACTGGATGCTACATCCGCCACTGCTGATAAACATGCCCAACAAACAATCGGTGGATACAAATCCAAGTCAATAGGGCCAACAATCGACGGTTCAGCAGGAAGAGGACAGCGTAGAGATCAACTATTCATATCACATAAATTATCCAATTCAGAGCAATCTACAGAAGTTGCACAACAAAAACCAAATCAAACCAAGGTTGATAAAGCATCATATATTGCAGTGAAACGAAGTATAAAGAATACCATTGCTGAACTTGGTTGCAACTATTTAGATATGGTTTCGATACATTCACCATTAACAGACAAGGATAGGAGATTGGCTACATATCAAGCATTATTAGATTTAAGAGATTCAGGATTTGTCAAGGCTGTGGGAGTATGTAACTATGGGTTAGGTAAGCGTGCACATGATATGTTTACTTTCTCTAATACTATGGAACACTACTAACCCCCTACCATCTTCTTCTCTTTAGGGCCATTGAAGGAAATACAAGAAATGGTGGGTGACAAAGTAGATGACTTACCATCGATTAATCAGCTAGAGTTGAGTCCATTTAATATGCACAAAGATGTAGTATCGTATTGTGATGCAAATGGTATAGCAGTGGCTGCATCTGCTTGGTCCAAGCTGTCGGGAGTTCAAGGACCAGCAGAAGGTTGGGCGGTATTGGCAGATTTGGCCAAGGCTAAAGGCATGACAAAAGCACAGTTATTGGTACGTTGGTCAATGCAAAAGGGATATGTTTGTGTTCCGAGGTCAGGGTGTGCATCAAAAGTTGAACGAATTGCCATTGCCGAAAACAGCTACGGCGGAGTGAATGGAGATGAATCATTTGTATTGACAAAGGAAGATATGAAGATTCTTGACAGTCTTGACATAGGATACAAAGCTGGCAAGCTAGGACGAAGGGATGGTTGGGATGATTCAGATGTTACGGGTGATGATTGGGACCCCACAGAGTTTGTATAGCTAATTCCCTTGCTAGTGAAGTGAAGACTAAGCTGCTACGTAATTGGCTATAAACCCCTCAATCCCTTTATTTAATAAAGAGAGAATGCAACAAACGTGTATGACAAGATGAGAGATTTTTGATGCACCCTAACTTAATAGCTAATTCGAAATTCAGCGTTGGGTGTCCATCATATTGTCTATCTCTTTTTGTTGTGTGGTGGATAACCCCCTCTCTATGTTTTATACCCCAATAATAATTCCACCAACACACTCTAATCTAACAATAAATCCATCCCTACCCAAACAACCCATTCCCAAATAAATCAATCACAATCAAACTTTAATTCCGCCACATTATTTAACTATCATCAACCCAACTTTGTTCAACAATTTCCCTAACCCTACGATTATACTCCCTCCTATTTTCATTATACAATCGACTCGCTTCGGAATTCGCCGGACTAGCCGGATTAGGATCACATAATAAACTTTGAATACTCGTCAAAATCGCACTTATATCATATATTGGACTCCATTGATTTTGTAATATATCTAAACAAATCTGTCCATCATTGTATATATTCGGGTGGAACATTTTAGTTAAGAATCGGACAGTGGGTGCCTTGTTTGGATAATCTTCGGTAAATTCGAGTACTAGTTTGAAGGTACCGCCTTCCCAGGGTGTATCGTCTGGACCGAAGATGACGGCCTGCCATAGCATGATGTTTGTGTCCATGGGTGCACCGGTTACGCCCGAGGGTGGATCATTTTGTAGACGGCGGAAGTCACGTAGGAGACGACGACGTGCTGATGTTGACATTGTTTATATTTATTGATGTGTTATTAAGTATTGGTGAATTGATTATTTCTGATTGGCTGGTTCAGAGTTTAGCGTGCGATGCTCGAGTGAATTGATTAAAATGACGGTCACCAAAGACAAATACGCTGCTTAATACTTTGAATTTGTTTAATAATGAACTAATCCACGTCTGCTATTTGTGAATTGTGAGGCTAATAGAGGAGAGTAGTGAACCAATAAATAGCAAGCAAAGAGGCTAGGAGAGTGGATGAAAATTTGTTTTTTTGTGAATGAGATCGCGATTGAACCGAAATAATAGGGAGTCTTTCATAATAATATTTGTTAGTGGTTTGAGCAGGTTTGAGTACAATAAGTTAGCTTTGCTCGATAGGGCTTTATTATTCAGCCTTCCATTTACCACCATAGTACAGTGCATTGGTAGTATTATACCATGAGCGACAGTGCTAATCTTGACATTGTTATGGATGGTTCATCGACCGCAAACAAACAAAATACCAATGACGAAAAAATGGCTGATGGTGCACCTCCACCAGATAACAGTGAGGAGGAGCTCGTATTACCGCCTGAAGTCTGGGCAAGTGTTATGGAATGTAAGTTATTTATATATTGAATGTTTTACGGTATATTGATTGTATATCTCGTCCCTTATGATCTAATTAATGTATACTTTTTTTTTTATGTTTGGGTTTATGGTTCATGCACTGAACGATTGAACTATTTACACAAACATATAATGCCACAATCTCTTACAATTGGATCGGATTATTTATACGATACAATACCATTCACCTTATTACATCAATTCATTTCTGTATAAATTTTGATTGGATTATTTACAATTAACAATGCCCCTTACTAATTAACGACGGATTTACGGCTGAATTACAAATTATATTCATTACTACAATATAGATCTCCCATTTGATACCGTGTTATCATGTGGGGCTACGTGTAGGACAATTTTACATGATGCCATGCCACTCATTAAAAGTATATGTATCGATAAATCATCGCAGATGAATCTTGCCGTGGCTTCTCGGTTTCGTGATATAAAAGAAATGCACATAAACTCACTTTTTAAAGTTACAATCGATGACGGCTACACGGATTTTCATGTAGATACAGAAACCAAAATCCGAGTGATGCCTTTCATTTCTCGGTTTGATCAGTTACGGACGGTTAGTTTCTGGGGAAAAGATGACGAGGGGGCTATTAAAGCTGCCGTCGAAGGTTACTTTTATGAAGGGGATGGTGATTCTTACCCAGACGAGGCACCAAGACCTAGTATGTTGGCATTTTTAGATATGATTAGTGGTGGATATATATGCGGCATCTTGCCAAAGCATCTAAAGTTATCAGGATTGTGTTGTCCTGATGCTAGAGGGAATATGGGACGCAGCAACAATTGTGAAACATGTCTTAGGGCCTGCAAAAGTTTCCCATTGAATTCCGTAGCTGATTTCGATTGCCGTGGTTCATCTGCAAGCAATGGGAGGGCAGGCAGATTGTATGGCTTAGATGTATGTTTGGAGAGGGCTACACTTGAAAGTATTGTTGAAAGTAGACCTGGAGGAAAGAAGTTGTTACGCTCTAAAGACCATCTGTTGCGGTTATTGGGTAGTGGAAAGCGTCACGAGATAACTTCTGGGGACGGGGAACTACTATACTTTGTCAAGTATAAACAGACGGAACTAAATGAAATCAAAAGGGTAATTGAGTACGCTGAATTGAATGTCAAAGAGTTAGATGCTCGGGAGGTGTCCACTGCTGTTCAAGGTTCGTTCTCGGGATACGGCAATCATTCACCCCCTAAGAACCAGTGCATTCTATCGGAATCTTCCCTTCAATATCTAAAGGATACTATTCAACTCCCGATTGAAAGAGAAGACTTTGAGAGGCCTTTGGCTGATCTGATTGGGCATACACATCAACTTGTGTCAGTATTGAATCAAAGTGATGGTGAAGTGAATGAGGATGCGAATGAGGAAGAAGTCGAGCGTTATGACGATATTGTAGTAGATTGTTTGAGGCTTGTCCGCCAATTCCTTGAGGTTGAAAACAACCCACCCATCCAACAAGTAGCCAAAGCCATACAAAGTTTAGCCAATTGCTTATATAGTGGAAATGATGAGGTCAAATTGGAAGCTGCTCACTCGCTGGTGAACATCCTAACAAAAGGCACTGATGAGAATAGAAACAAGATTTATGAGCATGGGGGCATTCGAAAGTTCTATTCACTATTAGACCCCACCAAGGATAGTCATGCCCTTGTTTCTTCACGTGCCTTAGCCGACCTTGTCACCAGAGGAACAGCTGATGAAATTACAACATTTGCTGAAATGGGTGCAATTCCAAAGTTGATTGATCTTCTTGATTCGAAACATGAGGATTGCATTAATAGTTCGTTACAAGTACTTGTTGCCGCAAAAGAACATATCAAAGGCACAGATTACAAATCATTACTAACTGGTCTTGTCATCAACATGAATATACAAGCTCATGATCAGTCGGATAAGTTATTGAACTGCTCGGCGTTACTCCGTAGGGTGCTTGAGGCAAACGACCCTCCTATTCAAACAGTTATTGATTTCGGTGTGGTACCAAAGTTGATAGAGATATTGACAACAACTGAGAATGATGCCATACATTTGAACTTGGAGCATGTTGTGGTCGGTCTTTTGGCAGGTACAAAGGAACAAGTAGATATGCTTGTGACGAACACAGGCTTCCTTACCTTATTGGTTAGTCTTGTTGAGTCTCTACATGAAGGCCTTCCAGAGAAAGCAATATTGGCACTTGGCAAGGTCGTTGATGCATCCTCTCGGATTCGAGATATGTTAGTTCAAGCGGGTATTGTGATGCCACTATTACGAGTACTGCAAACCCCAAACGCCACCCCTGCAATATTAGAGGCTACAACACGAACTTTGATGGAATGCTGTCGGGAAGGGAGGCCAAATAACTTTGACACAAGCAAGGAGGCGTTAACGATATTGACAAAGCTCCTTGTCAACGATCATGAGACTGTTCTATACAACACTTGTTGGGCGTTGTTTAATATCTTGTTTAGACTATCCCATGAGGAAGTAAATGAAGTGATGAACATCGGTTTTATCCAGCCTTTGCTTAAGATTCTATCGAACAGTGCCACCCCACAATATGTGCAGGAGCCTGTATTGAAGTCCATTCAACTAATCTCAACAAGAGGGGATGCATGTATCAAAGCCCTTTCTCTTCACGATGGTATCACTTTCTTGGCCAAGGCATTATCTAGCTTCAATGAAAAGAACCAAAAACATGCTTGCTATGCAATTTCAAGCATAATTAGTGGTAGCAGAGATAGAATTCAGTCTGCCATTGACAACAATGTAGTCCCATCCTTGGCTCAGATACTACCATCGGAGAAGATCAAAGCGACAAAGAAGGCGGCACTTTCTGCACTTTATGAGATGACTAGAGCAGGCAGCGCATCACAAATCAAATACTTGTTTACCGAGGGCTGTTTGGACACTCTTTTTGATTTGCTAAACAGTGCAGGCTGCAATAGTACAGGGGTTGCTCTCGAGACGTTGAGTTGTATTCTTACCGCTGGTAAACAACAATCTCCCAACAAGGCACGTTTGCTTTCCTCAGGAATACAAGATATTGAGAAGAAGTTTCGTGTGTTGACAGATCAGAATACTAGACTTGATCAAAACAATGAGCGTGTCGAGTTGCTGTGGAAGAAGATTGCATGGCTAGAGGTCGATCAGCAGAATAAGTGTGTTGAATCATTAAAGAAGGCTCCCGATCTACTCCAGGAACAGCTTACTGATAATGATCAACGATTACAATCTATTGTGCAGAAGATTGCCGATGTTGGTGAAGAGACACCCTTGGGTCAAGTTTAGTAAGTATTCTTCCGATCATATCGACCTGCCTTGTCTTGTTCCTATATGATCGTCTTCTTACTCACATCATATGTACTACTTGTTCAGTGTCAAACTAAAGAGCAAAGAGGAGGAAGCTCGACAGTTTCTCTTGACTCAAGTCTCTGCCACCGAAACAGAGATAGGCAAGGCAAATGAAAAGCTTAATCTTTTAAAGAGCAACGCTGAGAAAGTTGCACCTTCAAAAGAATGGCAAGAACGTCTTGCTCGGGATGATCTTCCAGCTGATTTGAATGCCACAAACAAAGAGCTGGCAGAGCTCCAGTCTAGTATCAAATCACTAAAGGAGACCAGAGTTGTACTCTCCGCAGAGAGGACCAAAATGAAAGAAGGAATCTAGAGATTGTTCGACAATGTGAGTATTCAAACTATCAAGAAGAAGGAGGAGCCGAAGAAAAGGAAGGCAAAGGAACTTGGTGATGATGGAGAAGATGAGGCGCCCGAGTCAAAGAAGAAAGTCCAAGCTAGTTTATCTACCTTCTTTGGTGGCGGAAAGAAGAAGAAAGCCGATCCTTCTACCAAATGAGGAATCAGTCTATAGGAAAGTTTTATACTAAATGAAGATGTTGATTCACAATGATGTTTAATTATATGCATTAATACTGATGTTGTGGTATCTACTTAAACATTGTCCCCACCCAAAAATATAGTAGCCCTACTCAGAGAATAGTTTCTCCATCTTGTCGATACTTTTCATCCCCAGTACCAACTCGTCGTCCCCCCGCCTACTCCGTATTAAGTATATACGTCCACTGAACCCTGCCCCAAAGCCCTAGACCCCATGATAAGCCTCCATTCTACGGAAGCACACATATACAATTCTCAGGATATCCCCTCCTCATTAAGTACCCCCTAGCCATTTCCGTAAAGCTCTTGGGTCCTGAAATAACAGCCATAGTACCCGCATTAAAGTACGGCACAGCCTCCTCAACTTCCTTATTCCCCTCCAATGGATTCTTCGCTAGATCATCCATAATACATGACACTGCCAACTTGGTTGGATATTTCATATATTCAGATTCTAACTCATCCATGGCTAGATCAAAATCTTCCCGGTTGTTATTAAACCACGCTACCGTGGATACCTTGACGGATGACGAACCCTTGGGCGTGATTGCCTTAATTTGATCAAGGATGGGAACGATGCCTAGACCAGAGGCTAGGTATACCATGTCGGTAACGGGGGTATGCTTCCCAGAGTAGGATAGATGTGTCTTGCCTGGTTTGATTGCAACCTCATCACCCTTTTGGAGTTCATTCCGTAATATGTCCATCTGGAGAAGGAGTAGAAGAAATGGAATAGTATAAAATGAAATGAAAAGTTAGAAAAGATAAAGTGTCAATATACCCACACACACAAACCTCGAGACAATCAAATAAAAACAAAGATAAGAACTTACAAACTGAGCATTCCCCTCATCAGCAACCTTATCATTCGGCAAAACCACCCTAACAACACCCACCGAACCTCCCTTACCACCATATGTATCACCATCATACAAATAGAAACTACCAGTACAAATATCATCATTGGAACTTAGACAACAAAATTCAAGTGTTTGTCCTAATGCCAATGGTACTTTATAATATGATTTTGGTAATGCAAATTCATATATAGTGTAGGAATTACCAATGTGCTTTTTGGAAAGAAGTGTGGCTTTACCCCATCCTCCATCTCCCGTGAATGGCATTGATTCAGTATATGCCTCCTTTGTTTTGGTTGTTGATTTAGTTGGTAAAATTGATTGAATGGATGTTGAAATACGATTTGTCAATGTTGATAACCAATTCTTTACACTACCTCCACCACTAACTTCCCCACTACTACTACTACCCCCCGCAGTACCACTACCAACACTAACAGTACTACCACCCAAAAATTTCGGTACTAAACTAACACCCACTGCCAATAAGAATGCAACTAATGCGGTCTTAAAAACATCTGATAATAATACAGTTAGGAAACTACTCCATACTGATTTAGATGCAGGTGCACGATAGGTATATTCAACTGGTGATAATAATGGACGATCTAATGATACTGCCAAGTTGGATGGTGATATTGCAGTTGGAGCTGCGGATAGTGCCAAGTTTGATACTCTGTTGGTTCTTTCATTCATTGATAAATTATCATTTTTGGTGTATCCTTTTGTAAAAGATGTAGTTAAAGGAGTTATTGGGGTGTTGGATGGTGAGAATGCAGTAACTAACTCCCCTTTTGATATTAATGCAGTTGCCATGATTGCTACGGCGCATATTGTTGATAATTTGGTTGCCCTTTGAGGCATTCTTTTAGTTGCAACCATAATTATTTTTGATTCGCTTGTGGTATCCTTATATGAGTACCTGTATGATATCTTATATGAACGCGGAGGCCCTGTATGTTTAGATATTAGATCAATAATATATCTATCTTGTAGCGTATATGGAGCGAGTTGTGTATGTGAAATCTAGTTGGGGAAATTCTCTTCAACTTGGTCTACCCTAAAAATGAGTCGAGAGGAGTGTTGTAATTTTCTCGGCACCTATTAGGATTGACGTCCTATACTTTTCAGATCTTTGCAACTATATTGTATAGATAACAATGCTGTCAGCAGATATGTGCATAGGGTGATTGATTGATACTACGAGGCGATAATGAGTCGAAGGGATGAGTAGTGAGAGAGTTGAGTTAGCTAGTGTGAAGTGTGAGAGGTGAAAAATTGAACCTGTTTGATCGCCAAACATTCGTTTCCCTGACATCAGAAGTCAGAAGTGCTCATATATCTTGTGACTCTTGTGAACTCATGGGTGCCATCAACATACAAATACCGAGGCTTTTATGGGGGTTTTGGGACTGAGTAGGTAAGGGGGATAAAAGTATCGGAGAAGGTGGAGAATTCAATGCATATGATATCTTTAAATTAGGTCTATTTAGACGAGTTCACTACGTCTACACCAACTTCCCCAATCTTTCTCTTTTTGTTGTTTGTAACTATAATAATGCTATCAAACAACCTCTCAATATCTCCTTTCATGTGATCGACATTGAGGTCAGCTTTGAATGCCTTTAATGATAAGACTCTAGCCGTGTACTCTTTCAACTCTTTGTTTGTTTCCTTCAGTCCTATGGGTAGATAACTATAAACCTAACTGGTAGGCGTTTTTCCAATTTCCACCACGAAAAAGGTGCAATCTCTTCAGCCTTTACATATAGCTGTGAAAGTTCTAATAACGCTTGGCTTAACTCAGTTCTCGTCGCCAAAAGTTGGTTTGAGAGGAACTCTCGAGCTTCCTCCTCTTTTGCCTTGGTTTTGACGCTAGAAAAAGATGTGTATGAAGATGAGATGACGTGGAAGGAGATAAGGCAGATTGAGTTGAGATGTACTTACTAAACTTGGCCTAAGGGTGAGTCTTTGCCAATTACAGCAATCTTCTGAACAATCGATTGTAAGCCTTTATCATTGTCAATCAGCTGCTCATTCAGGAAGGTAAGGGCGCTCTTCAATGAGTTGATCTTGATATTCTGCTCATCAAACTCAAGCCATGCTTTCCGTTTTGAAAGCAACTTGACACGCTGAGTACCATGCTTAAGTTCTTGATTCTGATCTTTCAACACACGAAGACTGACTTGGAGTCCATTCGCAATGGCACAATAACAATCATTCGTAATGGCACAATAACAATTTGGTGTAACATGATCCTTATATGCTTTAACGATCTGGGAGATAGGCATGTGAGTTGATGAATTGAAAACCAGATAAAAGAGAAGATTGTGATCAAAGACTCAATCAAACTTACATTTTCCAGAGCCATAAGTGCAATGCTTATAGTGTCAAAGTCAGAGGTCAACAAGGCACATAACTGGTCCAAGTAAGTTAACAGTCTGAAGCCGATCTCTGTTGCCACTGATAATGTTTGAAATCGTCAAAGTTGCAAGCTCCTGATTCTTTTCATGTGAGCTAGATAACGTCTTCGATAAGCGAGAGATGCCATTGCGGAGAGAAAGGGCTTTGATACATGCATCCCCTCTTGATGATATGAGGCGGAGGGACTTCAATACAGGCTCCTGCACATGATGCGGAGCATTTGGTATCAGCTTGAGCAGTGCCTTGACAAACCCAATGCTCATCACTTTACTAATCTCATCACATTCCTCAGTGCAATCGTACTTGAGTGAATCTAAGATATGAAACACGGCCCAGGATGAGTTCTTTACAACAGTCTCATGATCGCTGACAAGGAGCTTTGTTAATACTATCAACGCCTCCTTACTAGTTGAAAAGTTATCCAGCTTCCTACCCCGACAACATGTTGACAAGGCTGACGAAGCGACCTCCATCGTTGCTAGCGTAGCGTTTGGTGCTTGTAGTACTCGTAGTAATGGTATAACAACACCCCAGTGTAGTAATGAGTTCTGGTATTGATCATTCATACCGGCAATATTACCCACTATGGATATTGCTTTGTCGGCAAACTTATTGTCTTGACACTCAACTAGACTAACCAATACTGGAAGTAACCCTTCATACTTGACAAGCGTATCTAACTGCTTGTTCATAAATGCATCATCTACTTGCTTTGCTGTACCGTCCAATAGATTGATCACCACATGCTCTAAAGTAATTCGAATAGACTCATCTTCAGTAGATCCCAATAACTCTACCACTCTAGGTACCAGATCTAGATCAAGAGCTATTTGAATGGGAGGGTTGTCCGCATCAAGTATACCACATAACAATACTGAGCACTTTGATATCTTATCTAAATGATGGGGTTCCTTCATACTCAGTAAACGCTTAATATGGCAAAGCAGTGATGCATGGATGCCTAACCGTAATTTGATATAAACTTTTGCTGCTACGAGTATCTGTAATGAACTCGTAACACAAACATCTACGCCTGAATCAAGAAGTCCAATCAACTTAGCCAACCCTTCTTCTGTCACCTCTTTAATTTGTTCTTCATTTTCATCTGATACAATATTAACCAAGCCGAGTACGGCAACTTTGGCAATAGACACATTAGTAGAGTCTATAAGACCGCTGAACTTTTTAATGACGCCTTCATCGATGACCTTTTGGCGATGATCCTCGGCACCTCTTGCAAGAATATTCGTCAAGGCACTTGCCGCACTCATCGACCCCATTAGGTAGCCAGTTGGCCAAACACGGGATCACATTGATAATTTGCTGGATTGGGGGGTTGTCCTCGATCTCTAATAAGAACCTTCCAATGAGTCTTAAACAGTCTAATTGGATATCTTCATGGTGGGTTGTCTGTACCTCATTTGCGTCATCGTTTATTTCGGAATCACATTGATTCAATACCCACACTATTTGTCGTGCATACTCTATTAAATCAGCCAATGGTCTTATAAAGTCTGCCTTCTTAATTGGAAGGCCGAGGTCCGTGAGATAACTAATAGATGATTCTGACATGTAACATTGATCTATCGGAGGTATTTTGCCATTGTTAATTGCAAATGATTGTCTAATAGCTGACGAAATTGATTGCCTTGATAACTTTTTAACATCCAATTCAGCATATTCAATCACCCTCTTTATCTCATCTAATTCTTCTTGTTTGTATTTGACGATATACAAGGCTTTATGCACGTCTTCTTCCCCATCAACAGAATTGATTTTATACCGCATCCCACTACCCAATAACCGAAGAAGGCGGTCCTCAGATCGTAGTAGTTCCTTGCCACCAGGCCTACTTTCAACAATACTTTCAAGTATGGCTCTTTCCAGACAAACATCCAAGCCGCACATCCTACCAGCCTTGCCTTTACTTTTGGATGAACCTCTGCACTCAAATTCAGCAACACTTTCTAACGGGAAACTTCTACAGGCCCTAAGACACGTCTTACAACTATCACTACGCATTCCTTGCCGATTCGTTGCATCAGGACATACTAATCCTGATATCTTGAAAGGTTTGGATAAAACACCACAATTATATCCGCCAGATAGAAGATCAATAAAGGATAACATACTTTGTCTACCTCCTTCATCAGGATAACTTTGATCTTCTCCCTCAAAAAAGTAAGCATCAATAGTTGTAAAGTATTGTATGTCATCTCCATTCTCATCCTTCCCAACGAACACAACCTTATCCAAATTATCAAACTTGGAAAGGAAATGGACAACTCGGAGCTTACTTTCTAAATCTAAATTGATTTCGGTCCAGCCATCACCCTCATCTTCATCCACAGTAACTTTCAGTAATGAATTGATATATATTGTTGTAATATCACGGAATCGTGAAGCAACTTTTAGATTCATTTGTTGTGGTTTATCAATACGTAACTCTTTCAATAACGGCATGGCATCGTGCAAAATTGTACGGCATGTAGCCCCGCATGATAGCACGGTATTAAACGGGAGGTCTATTTAATCAATATGTGTCATTTACATTGAATGCAATAATCAGTATTGTGTAGTGTATATATAATTAGCCCGATCCAAAACCAATTAACCAACATCAACCAAATTAATGTAAAACCAAAAAGTATAGTATAGTATAGTATACAAGATTTAGTTAGATAAGAAGGACGGGGTATAATCATATAAACGTAAAACATTTAATATATCAATAACTTACATTCCATAACACTCGCCCATACCTCAGGCGGTAGTACTAATTCCTCCTCACTGTTATCTTCTTGTACTTGAGGTGCACCATCAGCCATTTTTCATTGGTTTTTTGTTGGTTTGCGGTAGAAGAAGAACCGTCCATATCTTCGTCGAGATTGGCACCACTACTCATGTTATAATACTAACGATACACTGTACTATGGTAGTGAATGAAAGGCTGAACCAAGCCGTCTATACGTGACACACCTCAAGTAACATCCAACTACAGTAATGTCTGTCGAACTATACCCCCCAAACTTTACTATACCCCCCCTCCTCATGGTCAGCCTAGTGTAGAATCTATACCCCCCTCCGCAGTTTACTGCGTAGACTTACTAAGGAATTGAGTTA